>ENA-OQER01000075-OQER01000075.1-human-gut-metagenome-genome-assembly--contig:-NODE-75-length-49033-cov-13.625751_pt1 | contig 49033 bp, 65 predicted proteins | sample MGYA00242797_ERZ504639 | MGnify/ENA primary metagenome ERZ504639 (study PRJEB26092, sample SAMD00036306) | human gut metagenome | host: Homo sapiens | study: EMG produced TPA metagenomics assembly of... | reverse complement strand
GGTTGATCTTTACAACCTTGAACTCCATTGTCTTGCCTACGAATACGTCGTAGTCGCGTATAGGGTGAACGTCGATCTGGCTTCCTGGCAAGAAAGCTTCGATACCGAAAACGTCAACAATCATACCACCCTTAGTGCGGCACTTGATGTAACCCTGGATAACCTCCTCGTTGTCGAGAGCTGCATTAACACGCTCCCAAGACTTGCTCAAGCGAGCCTTCTTGTGAGAAAGTACCAACTGACCCTTAGCGTCCTCCTGGTTCTCTACGTAAACCTCAACCTTGTCGCCTACCTTGAGGTCTGGGTTGTAACGGAACTCAGAAGCAGGGATGATACCGTCGCTCTTGTAACCGATGTTTACGATAACTTCCTTCTTGTCGGCAGCGATAACAGTACCTTCTACTACCTGGTGCTCGCTTACCTTGTTGAGGGTTTCGTCATAGGCCTTCTCGAGGTCCTCTTTGCTGACGTTTGCGTTGCCGCCATTCTCGAACTCGTCCCAATTGAAGTCGTCCAATGGCTTTACGTTCTTTAAATCTGACATAAAAATAATAATTAAATTTTAAATTAATAAAGTTAGACTTTATGTGAATATATATAAATCGGGCGCAAAATTACTCATTTCCTGTGAATTAGAGCAATCTTGCGCCCGATATTGTTGTCGCTTTATGTTTTTTTAACTTCTTGTGTGGAACCTTGTGGTTCTTTTAGCCTTTATACCTTAATATATAATAAGGTTTAGCTGTCCTTAGCATCGAGTTTATCTGATTCTCATCTTTATCACCTTGCTGTTTTGGCGTATGATGACGATGCTGTTGGCATTGATATGCGAAGGAGTCAACTTTCTTCCGTCGATGCTGTAAACATCGTAAGGCTTAGAGAAGTCGATGAAGTCTTTTGGCTCTGTTGTCGTTTCCTTAATGCCTGTGGCGGTCTTCTTGCCTGTGATGGTAGCCTTCTTGATTTCCCAAGTGCAGCATATGTCCTTGTCGCTCTTGTAACGGAACGAAATGGTTGACTTTGTTCCACAGTAGTGGGACAGGTCGAAAGTGAAATCATAGTATGTCCAAGAGCTTGATTCTATAACCTTAAAGTCAGACAATGGCGAAATCTCTACAGTTCCGTCTTCGGGATCGACAGATCTTACTACTATCTTAAGATATTTTAGGGCATTGCCTTTTGCAAAGTTGACAGCCTGACTGATGGTGAGTTTGGCATCGTCATAGCCTGTCAGGTCCATCTCTGGCAATGAGAGTGTTGCTTCTGCTGCGTAGTTGCTACCCTTGTAAGCAGTTCCCTTCCATCCATATTGTGCACTGCGTGTCCATATTTGAGTATAAGGACTGCTATTGCTAACGATGCTCTCTTGGCATCCGCCATCATTTGAGGTGAAGGTGGCTTGATAGACATTCACCTCGGTAGCGTCAGGGTTGGGGTCTGGGTCGATAGAACCACCGCCTCCGCCTTCGCCATTCACGTAGCTTGAAGATTTGACTGTAGTCTCAGGATTGAAGGCTATGTTGGTGCTGTCGCCCCATACATATTCCATCAAGTTAGGGAAGTCAACGTAAGGATTTCGGTTTCCCTGAATCTTAGCTACATCATTGTTGCGCTTGATCTCTACTGCGTCTGGCTTGTCGGCCTTAGCCACTGGATATAGAGCTTGTATGCCCATTCTTTAAGAGTGGGGTAGGTGTTATTATATAGTGAGTTTTTGCCTTCAGAGGTCCATTTGTTGGCATAATCCTCGTAAGCTGTTACGATGTACATATAACCACGGGCAAAGTCTCCTTTCCATTCGTCGGCAGGCTCCCATAAAGATAATCCATTAGCTCCGCTTCCTACTTTGGTAGCACCATTGGTGTTGGTCACTTTCGTAACCACACCCATGCCTCGGTTGCCCTTACTGGAGTTTATCCTTGCTCGCAAGGCATAATATTGAATAAGTCCTTTTTTAGATTACAATCTCCTTTGCCCCACCAGCTTTGAGCAAAAGAGTGTTCTATATTCATACCACTGATACTGGAACCGCGTCTGCCGTATTTCTGCCAACTATTTCTGGGTGAATATCGGTCTATGCAATAGCCGTCATCAGTAACATCAGTAACATAGAATCCCCACCACGTACTTTGGTCGCCAGAACCATACTCAAGTACTTTGGCATTTTTGATGATCTTCCATATAGCCGTCTTCAGTTCAGCGCCTTTTTTGCCTTTGAGTGAACTGTAATAGCCTTCGGGAATCTGTGCCAGCATAGGGAGTGCCGGCATTACACTTACCAAGAAAGCAAGTGACAAACGTAGTAATTTTTTTCTCATATAATTAATCGTTATTATATTGTTTTGGCGCAAAGTTACAAAATCTTTTTATAAGTTCCAACTTTTTGCACAAGATTTTGATAGCGTATATGCTATTGTCATGATAATGTTATGGGTTGATAGTAAACTTGTAAAAAAATCTGGCATCAGGAGCTGTTCCTCGAAGGGATGATAAATAAAAAATGATGCATAAGCCACCATGTGACTCATACATCATTTTCTAAATTCATTTCTCTGTTCAGAGGTTATTTCTGCAGAGGTATCTTCTTGACGCGACGCTCGTGACGGCCACCCTCAAAGGTAGCTTTGAAGAACTCGTCGAGGATAGCCTCGGCAGTCTTGTTGTCAATGAAACGTCCAGGAAGCACGATGACATTGGCATCATTGTGCTGGCGGATAAGTTGGGCGATATCCTTGTTCCAAGCCAAGCCCGCACGTACACCCTGGTGCTTGTTAAGAGTCATAGCCATACCTTCACCGCTGCCGCAGATACCGATACCAGGATAGACATCTCCATTCTCAATGCCTTCTGCCAAAGCATGGGCAAAATCAGGATAGTCTACGCTTTCGTCGCTATATGTACCATAATCCTTAACAGGATAACCCTTCTTTTCTAAATACTGCAAAACGAATTGCTTCATTGGAAAACCTGCGTGGTCGCTGGCCAATCCTACTGTCTTTACTTCCATAATCATTACGTTTTAAGTTATTTACTCTGCCAAGAATGCCTTCACTTGCTTGTAGACATTCTCGCCTGTATATCCCAATTTCTCATCGAGCACCTTGTATGGGGCAGAGAAGCCAAAGCTCTCCAAGCCGAATACCTTGCCGTTGGCACCTACCAGTCCCTCGAGTGTGACAGGCAAACCTGCTGTCATACCGAAGATCTTGGCGTTCTTAGGCAATACGCTCTCCTGATATTCCTTGCTCTGGCTGCGGAACAAGCCTCTGAAGGAGCACTTACCACGCGTACCTTGATACCGTCCTTGCGCAAAGCTCGGTACCAGCCTCCAATGTAGAAACCTCAGAACCGCTTGCTACGAGGATAACATCTGGATTCTCGTCGCTGCCAGCCACGATATAGGCACCCTTGGCTGCCTGCTCGTAGTCGTTGCCCTCTGGCAGTTTGGCTATGCCTGGCGAGAGAAGATGAGCGCTGTAGGAGTATCGATATTCTCCATAGCGAGCTTCCAGCAAACTGTTGTCTCGTCGGCATCAGCTGGGCGGAATACGCGTACACTGTCCTTGCCGGCATGGTTCTTCAACTTTTCCATCAAGCGAATCTGTGCCTCCTGCTCTACAGGCTCGTGGGTAGGTCCGTCCTCACCCACACGGAATGCATCGTGAGTCCAGATGAACTTGACAGGAACCTGCATCAAGGCTGCGATACGAATAGCTGGTTTCATATAGTCGGAGAATACAAAGAATGTACCCATTGCTGCTATCACGCCACCGTGAAGCATCATACCGATACACATATCTGCCATGGTAAGTTCGGCTACACCAGCCTGGAAGAATGCTCCAGAGAAGTCACCACGTACCATGCTCTTGGTCTTCTTGAGGAAGCCGTCGGTTTTGTCGGAGTTAGAGAGGTCGGCAGAAGCGCAGATCATGTTAGGAACCTGTTCTGCCAAAACACCCAAACAAGCAGCAGATGCTGCACGGGTGGCAGAACCTGCCTTCTGTTCTATCTTGCTCCAGTCTACCTTTGGAGCCTTGCCAGAGAACCATTCATCCATCTGGGCGCTCTTCTCAGGGTTGGCCTTGCGCCATTCTGCCTCGGCAGCCTTACGCTCGGCAACAATCTTCTTCAACTCCTCAGCACGCTTGGCGTAGAGTTCTTTTACATCGTCGAAGATAACGAATGGATTCTCAGGGTCTCCACCGAGGTGCTTGATAGTATTGATATAGGCATCTCCACCGAGAGGAGCGCCATGAGTATTGATGCAAGCCTCATAGCTTGTACCATCGGCACGCAAGGCTCCCTTGCCCATCACGGTTTTACCAATGATAAGGGTAGGACGCTCCTGCTCCTGCTGAGCTGCTGTGAGGCTTCACGAATCTGAGCTACGTCGTTGCCATTAATCTTGATGACATTCCATCCCCATGCCTTATACTTCATCTCGGTGTTTTCGGTCATCACAACGCCACACTCTGTAGAGAGCTGGATATCGTTGGAGTCGTAGAACATGATGAGGTTGTTCAAACCCAGGTTGCCTGCAATACGGCCTACACCCTGAGAGATTTCCTCCTCTACGGCACCATCAGAGATGTATGCATAGATTTTGTGCTGCATCATGGTAGAGCCCAAACGTGCCTCAAGGAACTTCTCGGCTACGGCAGCACCAGCTGCAATGGCATGTCCCTGACCCAATGGACCGCTTGAGTTCTCTATGCCACGAGCTACATCAAGCTCTGGATGTCCTGGAGTTACAGAACCCCACTGACGGAACTGCTGGAGGTCGTCCAAGGTAAAGAAGCCACGCATGGCCAAACCTGCATAGAGCATAGGGCTCATGTGACCAGGATCGAGGAAGAAACGGTCGCGGCCTGTCCATGTTGGGTCTGATGGGTCGTATACCAAGAACTCAGAGAAGAGTACGTTGATGAAGTCTGCACCACCCATAGCACCACCTGGGTGACCAGAGTTAGCTTTTTCTACCATAGAAGCAGCCAGAATACGGATATTATCGGCTGCATGATTCATAACTTTAATGTCGTTCATAAACACAAATTGTATTAAATATTTTGTATGGTCTTACTTGTGATTTTGAATTTTTCCACAAATATACTATTTTATTTTTAAAACAACAATAGATTTTGCCGGAATTTTCACTTTTAGCGCTTTTTTACTTATTTTGGCATCCTTGAATACGGAAGGCTTGACGTTTTGAGGGTGTTGTTTAGTTTATTAGGTTTTTTTCTGTCCGTAGTATGCATTGGGCCCATGTTTGCGGCTGAAGTGCTTCTCTACGAGCAGAGGGTTCATGGTGGTATTCTTGTTTACCGTGAAAGAGATGAACGCCATCTTGGCAACCTGTTCTGCCACTACTGCATGATAAACTGCCTCGTCGGCATCCTTGCCCCAAGTGAAAGGACCATGGTTCTTTACCAATACGCCTGGGGTATGAACAGGATTGATGTTTCCCTTCTTGAAGCGGTCTACAATAACCACTCCTGTATTGTGTTCGTATTCTGCCATCTGGTCGCAGTCATATCGTCGGTGCAAGGTATGCAGTCGTGAAAATAGTCGCATGAGTGGTGCCGATATTAGGGAGGTCCAAACCTGCCTGAGCCCAGGCTGTGGCATAGGTGGAGTGGGTGTGTACGACACCTCCCAATTCAGGGAAAGCACGATATAATACCAGGTGGGTAGGAGTATCGGATGAAGGGTTGAGATCGCCTTCCACTACCTTTCCTGTGGCTAAGTCAACTACCACCATGTCGCTTGCCTTCATTGTTTCGTAACTCACTCCTGATGGTTTGATGACTACAAGACCTTTCTCGCGGTCGATTGCGCTCACATTGCCCCAGGTGAAGAGAACGAGGTGATGCTTCACAAGGTCAAGATTGGCCTTGAATACTTTTTCTTTTAATTCTTCTAACATCGTTTCTTATGTTTTTTATTGAAATATCGTAAATTATTGAGTTAAGGAGTTAAGATAACTTCTCTTTTTATCCAAGCAAATAAAGGTTTACTTGAGTGTAAACGAAGGATCCTGTGCGTAAGCTTTCTTGTTGAAGCGATAGAGAGCAGCTCCGCGTCGTGAGCCAGCTTTATCTATCAGTTCGGTCTTTTCTATGAAGTCGATATCCTTGATACGTTTACGGAAGTTGCGCTTGTCAATCTCTTCGTCCATCACCGCCTCGAAAACATGTTGCAGTTGGGTGAGGGTAAACAGATTGGGAAGAAGTTTGAAACTCAAAGGTTCTGTGTTGATGCGTCGGCGTATCTGGCTGATGGCATCTTGTATCATCTGGTTGTGGTCGGAGTAGAGTTGGGGCAAGTCCTTAAGGCTTACCCATTCCAAACCATGCTGTTCTCTGAGTTTGTCGTCATAGTCTACCACATTGATGAGGGCACAATAGGCAACCGATATAACTCGTTCGCCCGGGTCACGGTCTATATTGCCGAATGCTCCTACCTGTTTGATGTATAGGTTTTTCATACCTGTCAGGTCGAGAATGACACGGTTGGCAGCTTCTTCGAGGCTTTCGTGTTGTCCTACGAATCCACCATAGAGGGACCATTCGTCTCTTCCTGGGTCCATCTTGCGTTTACCTATCAATACTTGAAGGTTCTTTCCGTCAAAACCGAAGATGATGCAGTCAACAGCGACGAAGACTTTAGTATATTCTTTATAAAATTGAGTCATGTTTATAATAATATGTTATGATTCTATGGAATTCTTGTCTGGCACACTGAGTGATACTACACGACATTTTAAGGTACTGTATTAGTTGCCATTTTGTTTTGGGTGTAAAATTACATTAATTATTTTAAAGTTGTATCATTTTTGCTAAAGTATTTTTCAGGTAAAGTGTGTCTTTAACACTATTTGTATAAAATAAAAGAGCAAGTCCTTGTTTTATTAAAGAACTTGCTCTTATTTGAGTGATATAATCGTTAATTATAAAATCTTAATATAATCGCTATATATAATAATGTATTTATTTGAAAAGTAGTTGTTGTTAGCATACCTTGTGTGATCCTTCAGAGATGATGACAGGATAAACTTCTGGTTCATGACCATATTTGGCTGCAAATTTAGCTTTTGTATCTGCAATGAACTTATCGTAGATGTCATCCTTTACAAGGTTGATGGTACAGCCTCCAAAGCCACCACCCATAATACGGCAGCCTGTTACACCATTCTCTTTGGCTACGTCATTCAGGAAGTCAAGTTCTCGCAACTAACCTCGTATTCCTTGCTCAGACCATAGTGTGTCTCGTACATCTTCTGACCAACAGTTTCGTAGTCACCTTTCTCAAGAGCATCGCATACTGCCAGCACGCGGTCTTTTTCGCCCAATACGAAATGAGCACGGCTGTAGTCTTCTTCGCCCACTTCTGCACGGACCTCTTCAAGTTGTTCCCATGTGCAGTCGCGCAAGGTCTCAAACTTGGCTTCAGGATGTTTGGCAGCAATATGCTTTACCACGTTCTCGCAAGAGTTACGACGGTCGTTGTATGGTGATCCCGCCAACTCGTGTTTTACCTTAGAGTTGACCAGACAGAGTTTGTAGCCCTTTGGTTCGAATGGGAAGTACTCAAATTCGCGGCTATTGCAGTCGAGACGCATGAGTTTGCCTTCCTTTCCGAATACGCTGGCAAACTGGTCCATGATACCGCAGTTGACACCTACATATTTATGTTCTGTAGCCTGACCTGCCAAGACAAGATCCCACTTAGAAATCTTGTTGTCACCAAACAAGTCGTTCAAGGCAAAGGCGAAACAACTCTCAAGAGCAGCAGAAGAAGACATACCAGCACCGAGAGGCACATCACCATAGAAGGCCGCATTGAAGCCTTTCACATCTACGCCCAAAGCCTTCATTTCCTGACATACACCATAGATATAGCGTGCCCATGAAGCACGTGGACCCTCTGGGTCGTCTACCTTGAACTCCACACGGTCCTTCAAGTCGATAGAGTAGAGCATGACAGTGTTAGTTCCGTTAGGACGGATTTCAGCCATGATACCTTTGTCTACTGCACCGGGGAAAACGAATCCTCCATTATAATCAGTATGCTCACCAATCAGGTTGATACGACCTGGTGACATATAAATGTTTCCAGTTTTGCCGTCGAAATGCTTAATGAAGCGGCTTCTTACTTTTTCAATATCCATAATCAGTTAAGTTTTTTTAGTTGTTTATTAAAGATTTGTCGGTTATATAAAAGCCTAAGGCATTAAAAACCTCAGGGCTATCATATTTCGTAGTTTTTATTCTACAGGAATATCCTTGTTGACATTCTTGCAGCCAGCTACAGCATAGAACAGCATGTATGCCATACAGATGAGAGGCACAATATAACTTGTCATATAGCCTCCATTATCAGCGATGAAGTTCTGTACCAATGGAATTAATCCACCACCTACTACCATCATCATGAAGATACCAGAAGCCTGGGCGGTATATTTACCAAGGCCCTCGGTAGCAAGATTGAAGATACATGCCCACATGATGGATGTGCAGAGACCGCAGAGAACCAGGAACATGGCAGCAATAGGTACGGTTACCATCTGGAAGGAAGTACCAGTGAATACAGGCATTTCAACCGTTGTAGACTTACCCAAAAGAACTGCGAGAAGGATGAAAATGATGCCAGCACTATTGGCAAAAATCATCATCTGGCGACTTGATACCTTATCAGCGATAAAGCTCGAGCAGAGACGGCCTACCAACATCAAGAGCCAGTAGGTACCTGCTACGAATCCACCGATAGCGGCAGCATTAGCCAATACGACTCCGTTGATCAAACCACCGCCATTGGCTGTAGTGTCAGAGATGTAGAAATTCAATGTACCAGGAATACCTACTTCAACGCCTACATATACGAAGATGGCGAGAACACCAAGGTTGAAGTGACGGAATGCCCAAGGTGAGTGCTCGAATACTGTCTTGTCTGTAGTCTTGCCCATCTCTGGATCCTGAATAGGAATGAAAATCAAGATGAAGAAGGCTGCTGCGAATACAGCAAGGGCGATGTAAAGTACCAGATTTACGTCTACCATCTTTGTGTTGGCTGTTACGGTTCCGATAAGTGCACCTACGAGCATAGGAGTTAAAGTACCAGACAAGCTGTTGAGTGTACCTCCTATGAGGTTCAACTGGTTACCACGATTGCCACCGCCACCGAGAAGGTTCAGCATAGGATTCACTACTGTATTCAGAATACATACAGCGAAACCAGAGATGAACGCTCCGAAGAGGTAAACGGCGAATCCAGAGATATCGGCACCGAACTTACCAGAAATGAACTGGATGAATACGCCTACAAAACCAGTAGCAATACCGGTGAGGGCAGTCTTCTTGTAACCAATCTTGGTGAGCAACTTGCCTGCGGGTATACCCATGAAGAGATAAGCTAAGAAGTTCATGGCGTTACCCAACATACCTATCATGTTGGCACTACCGCTGTCGGCGAATACATTTTTCCAGATGACTCCGATAGGAGCTGCCAGGTTCGTAACAAACGAAATCATAGCGTAAAGAAACATCATCGTGATGATGGCGATGATATTACCATTTTTGTTTTGGTTTTCCATTTTTAATTGTTTGATAGTTGATATTGTTATTATTTAATTATTCTGGGTTTGTTCTCATCGTAAAAAAGAATACAACTCTATATTATAATCTATATTAAGAATGTTATTCAAGAATATGATTTTCTTTAGGAAATGTGGTTGCTTTTTCAAACGAGAAAATGGAGCAGACGCTTTTCGAGTACCTGCTCCATATATATATAATAAGGTGTTATTTCTCTACACCAAACTTATAAATAGTTTTCTGTGTGTAGGTGTCGCCTGGTTTCAAGCGGCAACTTGGGAAGTATGGATGGTTAGGTGTGTCAGGGAACTTCTGTGCCTCGAAGCAAACAGCGCTACGGCGTGGGAATGTGGCGCCATGCTGACCAGAGATACCAGTCAGGAAGTTGCCAGTATACATCTGCAAGCCTGGTTCGGTGGTGTAAACCTCCATTGTGCGGCAACTAACAGGATCCTTGATCTTTGCTGCGAAACTCAACTCGCCTTCCTCTTTCTTATTGAGAACGAAGTTGTGGTCGTAGCCCTGTCCGTTCTTTATCTGCTCGTTGTCGGCATCGATGTCCTGGCCTATGGTCTTTGGAGTACGGAAATCGAAAGGAGTACCCTCTACCTTGAGAATTTCGCCGGTAGGGATAGAAACCTTGTCTATAGGGAGATAATAGTCTGCGTTTACCTGACAGATAATGTTGTCGATAGTAGGTGTTGGGTTGGCAATTCCCTGAATAGAGAAGAATGCGTGGTGTGTCAGGTTGACAATTGTCAACTTGTTGGTTGCTGCCTGATACTTGATGACAAGCTCATCGTCATCTGTCAAAGTATAAGCCACCCATACGTTCAACTCACCGGTAAAACCTTCTTCGCCATAAGGACTTGCATATTTGAGAACTACAGCATTGCTGCTTACCTGCATGGCATCCCATACGTGTGCATGAAATCCTGTAGGACCGCCATGAAGATGGTTAGGACCGTCATTGCGAGCCAACTGGTATTCTTTGCCATGGAGTGTGAACTTGCCATCCTTGATGCGGTTTCCATAGCGGCCAATAAGTACGCTCAGGAAAGGCTCAGGAGAATTGATGACATCCTGTATGTTGTCATGTCCTTGAATAAGGTTGGCGTAATTTCCGTCCTTGTCGGGCATCATGATGGCTACAATGGCGCCTCCATAATTGGTTACGGCAACCTCATTACCGTTACTGTTTTTCAGTACGAACAAGTCTGTCTGCTTGCCATTGACTGTGGTCTGAAAATCTTCTCTTTTCAGACCGCACTTATTTGCTGGTTCTGTATTCATAATATCCCAATTGTTTAGTTATTCGAATGTTTTAAAGTTACATACTGCAAAGTAAATAAAAAAAAATGATTACAACAAATTTTTTTGCAACTTATTTGATTTAAAAAAACTAAAATATATTATGCCAGCAAATCGGCTACCACATAGCTCGAACCTCCCACGAAGATGAAGTCGGTATTCTTTGCTTCTCTTTTTGCAGCTTCAAATGCTTCTTTTACAGACAGATATGTGTTGCCAGCAAGATCATGTTCCTGTGCCATCTTGCATAGCTTTTCCACGGGTATAGCCCTCTTTGTTGAGGCTTGTGTCCAGTAGTAGGTTGTGTCTGTTTTAGGAAGCAACTCCAGTACACTTGACACATCTTTGTCGTCCACCATTCCGAAGACGATATGTCGGTGTGTGCATGGTTGTTTTTCAATCTGTTGGCTTAGAAATTTCCATCCAGCCACGTTGTGTCCCGTATCGCAGATGACAAGAGGTTTGTCGTTCAGTTTTTCCCACGTCCGCGCAGTCCTGTCGTCTCGCATACGTTGGCAAATCCTTTTAGGATGGCTTCTTTGCCGACGATGCCTTTGTCGAGCAGGATAGATATGGCGCAAAGTATGGTTCTTGCATTTTCTTCCTGATAGATTCCCCGGAGTTCCATCTCTATAGGTCCGAAAGTATGGGCGCCTAACACGTGACGACCTTCCGCAGTTGTTGCAACGGTGTCGTTGCTGAAGGCAGATTCCTCTGAGAAGATGACGGGAGCCTTTCTTTCCTTTCCTATGGTTTCGAACACAGGACGGGTTTCTGTGGTGGTGGTTCCTATCACTACGGGCACATCTTCCTTGATGATGCCAGCCTTCTCGAAAGCTATTTTCTCAAGGGTGTCGCCAAGTAGCTGGGTGTGGTCGTAGCTGATGTTTGTGATGATGGACAGGATGGGGGTGATGATGTTTGTACAGTCGAGGCGTCCTCCCAATCCCACTTCTATGACGGCATAGTCTACCTGTTGTTCTTTGAAATACTTGAAAGCCAGGGCTGTGGTTAGTTCAAAGAAGGATGGATGCAAGGGCTCGAAGAAGGAACGTTCCTCTTCTACAAAGTCTACCACATATTGTTCGGGAATGCATTCGCCGTTGATGCGTATTCTCTCGCGGAAATCTACCAGGTGTGGCGAGGTGTAGAGTCCTACTTTGTATCCTTGTGCCTGAAGGATGGCAGCAATGGTGTGTGAGCAGGAGCCTTTGCCGTTGGTTCCTGCCACATGGATGGTTTTGAAATACTGATGGGGATGACCGAAGTGCTCATCCAGGGCATGTGTGGTTTGCAGTCCGGGTTTGTATGCTGTGGCGCCTACCTTTTCGAAAACGGGAGTTCTCGTAAACAGATATTCTGTCGTTTCTTTGTAGTTCATATTATGTGTATATATAATAGGTGTGTGTCTTCATTAATGATAAAGAGCAATCCTGTTCTTCTTGTTTTGGAGAAGAGGATTGCTCTTAGTTTTATTTTGAAAAATTACTTGAACAGATTTTTCAAACTGTCGAAGAGCGTCTTCTTCGTAGCATTGTCTGCCTTGAAGTTCTCGCTGTCCTTCAGTTTCTTAATCAGTTCTTTCTCTTCCTTGGTAAGTGTCTTGGGGACATAGACGGTTACGTTGCAGATGATGTCTCCCTTGCCATATCCGTAGCCTTTTACGGCTGGCAGCCCTTTTCCGCGCAGGCGAATCTGCTTGCCAGGCTGTGTGCCAGGCTCAATCTTGACAGTGGTCTTGCCCTCTATGGTAGGAACATCTACCTCGCCTCCCAAAGTAGCAGTGGCAAAATCGAGAACCAGGTTGTAGTAGAGGTTCTGTCCGTCGCGCTCGAAGGTGTCGTTGCTTTCCTCGCTGATGAGGACCTGTATATCTCCGGGGTATCCGTTGCGCTTTCCGGCATTTCCCTTTCCTGCTACGGTGAGTACCATTCCGTCCTGAACTCCGGCAGGAATGTTGATTTCCACTACCTCGTCGCCTTTTACAACACCATCGCCGCCACAGGTCTTACACTTGTTCTTGATAACAGTGCCTTCTCCGTGACAGGTAGGGCAGGCTGCTTGAGTCTGCATCATGCCAAAGATGGAGCGAACGCTCTTGATGGTATAGCCTGTTCCATGACAAGTGTTGCAAGTTTCGGGCTTGGCTCCACCTTCACTTCCTGTACCCTGACAGTCGGGGCACTTCAGGTCTTTATGAACTTTGAACTTTTTTGTGACACCGTTGGCAACTTCCTTCAAATTGAGTTTTACCTTGATTCTCAGGTCGCTTCCCTGGTGCATTTGTGGCTGTGCGCTGCCTCCGAAGCCGAAGCCTCCACCTCCATGTCCGCCAAAGATGTCGCCGAACATAGAGAAGATGTCGTCCATGTTCATGCCTGCGCTGCCTCCGAATCCTCCGAATCCACCTTGTGGACCATTGAATCCAAACTGGTCATACTGCTGTCTCTTCTGAGGGTCGCGCAGTACGTCGTAAGCCTCGGCGGCTTCCTTGAACTTTTCCTCTGCCTCCTTATTGTTAGGATTGCGGTCAGGGTGATATTTGATGGCTATCTTTCGGTAAGCTTCTTGATTTCATCGTCGGATGCCGACTTGTCGACGCCAAGCACCTCGTAATAGTCTCTCTTAGCCATTTGCTAATGTTGAATTCTTTATGTTTTATTTATTCTTGTTCTATTGTCCTACGGCAACTTTAGCGTGGCGTATTACTTTGTCGTTGAGTGTGTAGCCGGTCTGGATGCAGTCTATAACCTTTCCTTTCTTGTCATCGCCCATACCGGGCACCATGGCAACAGCCTCGTGATAGTCTACATCGAAATCTTTGTCCTGTGTCTCGATCTTCTTGACACCAAGGCTTTCGAGGGCTTTGCTGAATTTATTGAAAATCATCTGCACACCTTCCTTGATGACTTTAGGATCCTCGCTCTTGTCGGCATGCACGTTCAAAGTCGTCCAGGATAGGCAGGATGGCAGCGATTGTCTTCTCACCGCCATTGAGGATGAGGTCTGCTTTCTCCTTCAGGGTGCGCTTGCGATAGTTCTCAAATTCGGCAGTCTTGTAGAGCAACTGTTTTTTGAGTGATTCTACTTCCTGTTCTGCTTGGCGAGAGGATCAAGTTCCTCGGTCTCTTTCTCTTTACCGTCTTCGGCTGACAGGTTGTCAGTCTGAGTCTGTTCTGCCTGCTTTTCTGTCTGCTGCTCGTCAACCTTCTCGTTGGCGTTGGCATCTTCTATCTTGATTTCTTTTTCTTTAGACATAATGAATGTTGTTTTTTTTGTTTAACACGTTTTGTGGCGTGTGTTGCAAAAAACATGCCAACCTACTTGTTCCTTTCGAATGGTGGGGTTGGCATGTTGTTTCTTATACGTTGTACATCTTGGCTTTCTGCTCCTTGATAGCCTCGTCGTAGATGTACTCATCGTACGACATGAGCTTGTCGATGGTGCCCGATGGGGTCAGCTCGATGATGCGGTTGGCTACCGTGTTGATGAACTCGTGGTCGTGGCTGGCGAATAGCACATTTCCCTTGAAGCCTATCAGGTTGTTGTTGAAAGCCTGAATGCTTTCCAGGTCCAGATGGTTGGTAGGTGTGTCGAGAATCAGACAGTTGGCGTTCTGCAGCTGCATACGAGCTATCATACATCTCATCTTCTCGCCTCCCGAGAGCACGTTTACCTTCTTCAAAACCTCCTCGCCGCTGAAGAGCATACGACCTAAGTAACCCTTCATGGCCACCTCGTTGCCCGGACCGTACTGGCTGAGCCAGTCTACCAGGTTCATGTCGCTCTGGAAGAATTCGGTGTTGTCGAGTGGGAGATAGGCTGTTGTGATGGTTACGCCCCACTTGTATTCTCCAGCGTCAGCCTTTCTGTTGCCATTGATGATTTCGAAGAGGGCGGTCATGGCCTTGGGGTTATGAGAGAGAAATACCACCTTCTCGTCTTTCTCGATGTTGAAGTTTACGTTGTCGAAGAGAACTGTTCCATCCTCATCGACAGCTTTCAAGCCTTCCACCTCAAGAATCTGGTTGCCAGGCTCACGGTCCATCTGGAAGATGATGCCTGGGTACTTACGGCTTGAAGGACGAATCTCCTCGACGTTGAGCTTCTCGAGCATCTTCTTGCGGGATGTGGTCTGCTTACTCTTAGCCACGTTGGCAGAGAATCGGCGGATGAACTCTTCCAACTGCTTTTTCTTTTCCTCAGCCTTCATCTTCTGGTTCTGAGCCTGGCGCAGAGCCAACTGTGAACTCTCGTACCAGAAAGAGTAGTTTCCGGCAAACATGGTTATCTTGCCGAAGTCGATATCTACGGTCTGGGTGCTCACAGCGTCGAGGAAGTGACGGTCGTGAGAAACCACCAATACGGTTTGCTCCACGTTGCTCAGATATTCCTCCAACCATTCCACGGTGTCGAGGTCGAGGTCATTGGTAGGCTCATCGAGCAACAGGTTGTCTGGGTTTCCGAAGAGGCTTTTGCCAGCATGACACGTACCTTCTCTGTATTTGAAAGCTCGCCTACGAGCTTGTTGTGCTTGTCTTCCTGTACACCAAGGTTCTGAAGCAGCTGGGCAGCATTGCTCTCAGCCTCCCATCCGTTCATCTCGGCAAACTTCAACTCCAAGTCGGCAGCACGGTTGCCGTCTTCCTCGGTCATCTCTTCCTTAGAGTAGAGGCGCTCGCGCTCCTTCATGTTTTCCCAAAGAGGCTGGTGACCCATCAGAACGGTGTCCATGACGCGGAACTCATCATATTTGAAGTGGTCCTGCTCCAATACCGAGAGGCGCTCGCCTGGTCCTAATTCCACGCTTCCCTTGTTGGGCTCCAGATCTCGCTGATGGCGCGAAGGAAGGTAGACTTACCGGCACCGTTGGCACCAATAATACCATAAATGTTACCGTGAGTGACTTGAGGTTTACGTCCTTATAGAGGACTCTCTTTCCAAATTGTATCGCTAAATTGGTTACAGTTATCATTAACTTAAAAGTTTATTGTATGTTATTTTCAAATTTGGATGCAAAGGTACAAAAAATATTTGTAAATCAGAAATTTAGTGATGAAAAGGACTTAATATTTAGTTAAAAACATGGATATTTTTTGTCAATCGAACAAAAAGGCATAAATTGTAGACCAAAAACGATTTACAACTGATATGCGACAAGAAAACAATAAGTGGCAGAAGCGCGCTGACAGGGGAGGGTTTGGAGTCCCCAATGAGTATGACCATTATGTGGTCAGCAAGCCTGCGCCTCTGTTGGAATGGCTGTTGGAAAACGTCAAGAGTTCGAGCAAGACCAAAATCAAGCAGATACTGCAAGGCCGTGGCATCCGTGTGGACGGCAAGACGATCACCAAGTTCGACTATCCTCTTAGACCCGGCATGAAGATTGCCGTCAGCAAGTCGAAGAAGAACCAGGAAACCTTCAAGAGCAAGTATCTCAAGATTGTTTACGAAGACCGGTATTTGGTGGTGGTGGAAAAGCAGATCGGCATACTGAGTATGGCGGCTGGACATTCATCGCTCAATGTGAAGACCGTGCTCGACGACTACTTCCACAAAACCCGTCAGAACTGTCAGGCTCATGTGGTGCATCGACTCGACCGTGATACCAGCGGATTGATGATTTATGCCAAGGACAAGCAGACCGAACTTGCCTTGGAGGATGACTGGCATCACAACGTATACGACCGCCGCTATGTGGCTTTGGTGTCGGGCGAGATGGAGGAAGATGAAGGAACTATAGCCAACTGGCTGAAGGACAATAAGGCATATATTACTTATAGCAGTGATACAGACAATGGCGGCAAATATGCTGTCACTCACTATCATACGCTTCAGCGCTCAACTGATTATTCTCTTGTAGAATTTAAATTGGAGACGGGGCGTAAGAACCAGATACGTGTTCATACTGCCGATATGGGGCATCCTGTATGTGGCGATATCAAATATGGAAATGGAGATGATCCTTGCCATCGCTTGTGCCTTCATGCCTATGTGCTTTGCTTCTATCATCCCGTTACGCATCAGCCCATGGAGTTTGAGACTCCTATCCCACCAGAATTTCGCCGAGCTTTGAAATCATAACATCTAAAGAAAAGACATGAATCATTTTGAATATTACGTTTTTGCCCTCATCGTGCTGATTGTGGGCTTCCTGATAGTGAAGAAAGTTGCTACCTGCTTGTTCAAGACAGTAGTAACTGTCATCGTGTTTGCTATCTTGGCTGGCATTTATTTTCTGGCAAGCTGAAAAAACGAAGCCGGCTTCGTTCGCCAACGAAGTAGCTTGCGATAGTCAACGAAGCCGGCTTCGTTTTTCCTTTTACTACAACTACTTGCTTCCGAAGTATAAGAAGAGCATACCGATGAGCACCAACAACAGGTCGACAAACTTGGCCTTGAGGTTTTTCTCGTGGAAGAGGGCTGCTCCGAAGAGGAAGCTTACGATGACACTTCCTCGTCTCACCATGCTCACGATGCTGATCATGGCTCCCGCAGACTCAGCGCATAGAAGTACACGAAGTCGGCAGCACTCAGGAAGATGCTGATAAAGATGATGGACCAGTGCCAGCGGAAAGGGGTTGTCTTGTGGCGTGCCGGCCACCATAGAATCATCATCATGAATCCCATCATGACTAACTGGTAGATGTTGTACCAGCTCTGCACAATCATGCGGTCAAGTCCCACACCTCCGTTCTCGGGCGGAGCATGAGGTATTTGTCATACAGTCCGCTGATGGCTCCCAATACGGCAGCCAGGACGATAAAGTATATCCATTTGTCGTGCTTGAAGTCGATACCTTCCTTTTTCCCGCTTTTCGACAGCATGAGGAATGAAACTACTGCTAAGATGACACCTATCCATTGGTACAGGTTGAGTACCTCGCCATATACAAGCATGGCTCCCACGAGTGTCATTACAGGACGTGTGGCGTTGATAGGTCCCACAATGGTAAGGGGCAGATGCTTCATACCGAAGTAGCCGAAAGTCCAGCTGCTCAGCACGATAAAGCTTTTCAGAATGATGTATTTGTGTACTTCCCATCCGCCAGAGGCGACATGGAAGATTGTTCCGTCGAGTGCATTCGTCGTATAGCTCGTCACGATAAAAGGAACGAAGATGAGCGACGAGAAGAGCGTGTTGAGAAACAGTACCGGAATAACTGCGTTACCTGAAAGAGCCTTTTTCTTGAAGGCGTCATAAAATCCCAGCAAGGTGGCTGAGAGAAATGCTAAAATTAACCACATATTATATCATGAATTCTTTTTACCCTTTTGTCTTTACAAGTCGTATCTCACCTCCTCCAAGAAGAGGGCGTGTCCTGGCATACTCTCGCCTGCATCGCTGCGGGTTCCGTTGTGCAGGATGTCGAGAAACTGACTTTCGCTTATTTTCCCTCTTCCCACATCAATCAGCGTACCCACTACTGCACGCACCATGTTGCGGAGAAAGCGGTTGGCGGTTATCTCAAAATACCAGGTAGAGGGTGAGGTCTGTACCCATTGGGCTTGTGTCACCTCGCAGAGGGTTGTCTTGTTGTCGCCACCCGCCTTGCAGAAGGCAGCATAGTCTTTGTGGTGCAGAAAGTGGCGTGCCGCCTGGTTCATCCTGTCGAAGTCGAGCGGAAAGTTCATCTGCAACGAGTAGTGGCGCTCGAAGGGATCCTTGCACGTATGTATATAATAATGATAGGTACGCGAGGAGGCAGAGAAGCGCGCATGCATGTCGTCGGCTACCCGTTTGATTTCTTTTACGGCAATATCTCTTGGCAGAATGCGGTTCAGACGATAGGTGAGCTGTGGGGTGTCAAGCTCTTCGCCTTCCCAGTCGAAGTGGGCAGCCATCTTTCTAGCGTGTACTCCCGTGTCTGTTCGTCCTGCACCCACAACCTCCATGTCGCGTCGTAAAAGAGTAGACAGAGCTTTTTGCAACTCCTGCTGTACAGAGTTGGCGTTGGGTTGGATCTGCCAACCATGATAATTGGTTCCGTCGTAACCGAAGAAAATAAAGTATCTCATTTTACTGCCCTTGAATTCTCACATGCATTTTTTGCTTCAATCGGCTGCAAAATTAATAAAAAACTACGAAATATGCGAAAATAGTACCGATTATTTTGCAAAATGATATAATCTTGAAAGAAAAACACAAATTTGTTTTGCAAATTGACAATTAAATTGTATTTTTGCCAACGATTTTGTATTAATAGATTATGGCACAGAATATATTCAAAGGCTTAGGTATAGCCCTGATTACCCCATTCAAGACCGACGGAACAGTTGACTATCAGTCGCTGAAGAAACTGGTTGAGTTTCAAATAGACAATGGTGCAGACTTCCTCTGTATCCTTGCTACTACAGGTGAGGCTCCTTGTCTCACCCAGGATGAGAAAAATAAGATTACCGAGTTGGTGAAAGAGGTGAACCATGGACGAGTTAAGATATTGAAATATTGCGGTGGCAACAATACTGCAGCGTGGTGGAAGAAATCAAGTCTACTGACTGGAGTGGTATTGATGGTATCTTGAGCATTTGTCCTTATTACAACAAGCCTTCTCAGGAAGGACTCTATCAGCACTTCAAGGCTATTGCGCAGGTTAGTCCATTGCCTATCGTTCTTTATAATGTGCCTGGTCGCACAGGCATCAATATGAAGCCGGAGACAACCTGTCGCATCGCCCGTGACTTCCCCAACGTAGTAGCCATCAAGGAGGCCAGTGGAAGTTTGGAGCAGGTGGATGAGATTATCAAGAACAAGCCTGATAACTTTGATGTCATCAGTGGCGATGATGCACTTACCTTCTCTATGGTGGCAAGCGGTGCTGCAGGTGTTATCTCGGTTATCGGTAATGCGCTGCCCAAGGCCTTCAGCCGTATGATACGGCTCGAGTTCCGTGGCGAGTATGAGCCAGCGCGCAAGATTCATCATGCCTTTACCGAGTTGTACAGTCTGCTCTTTGTGGATGGCAACCCTGCCGGTGTAAAGGCGCTGCTCAATGATATGGCTTTATCGAGAACGAACTGCGCCTGCCGTTGGTTCCTACCCGTATTGCTACCAAGCAGAAGATGAGTGACATATTGAAAGACCTTCGCATTTAAGCATGAGATATTCTCAAAACGCGGGTCTGATGTTGTGAATGGCCGCATGATGGAGCTTCTCACAACATCAGACTCGTACTTTTCCTACTTTACCGCACTTAAATCCAAATCTATTATTTAAAATATGTCAGAAGAAAGAAGAATCATTCATGAAATCACGCCTTTGATGGGTAAGGATGTCCTCTACATTGCCGACAGGCACAAGATGGAGTTTACTTATCCCATTCATAATCATTCAGTTTTTGAGCTCAACTTTGTGGAGAATGCTCAGGGAGTGCGCCGTATCGTAGGCGACTCGCAGGAGGTAATAGGCGAGTACGACCTTTGTCTTATCACCTCTGCCGAACTGGAACATGTATGGGAGCAGAATGAATGCAAGAGTGAGGATATTCGCGAGATAACCATACAGTTCGATTTCAGTATGGGCGATGAGACCCTCTTTGGACGCAATCCTTACTCCAGCATTACCCGTATGATGCAGGAGGCACGCAAGGGTTTGGTGTTCCCCATGAAGGCTATTATGAAGGTTTACAGTCTTCTCGACACTCTCAGCAGCATTAAGGATGGATTTTATGCCGTGCAGCAGTTTCTTACCATTCTCTATGAACTGTCACGTTGTGACAATGCACGTACGTTGGCTTCCAGCAGCTATGCCAAGGTCAAGGTAGAGGACGACAGCCGTCGCATCCTGAAGGTAAAGAACTATATATCCAAGAATTATATGGACGACCTGCGCTTGCCGATGCTCGCCGATTTGGCTGGTATGAGTCCAAGCGCTTTCAGTCGGTTCTTCAAGCTGCATACAGGGCGTAACATCAGCGAGTATATCATCGACCTTCGTCTGGGCTATGCTGCCCGTATGCTGGTTGATACTGCCAAGTCGATCAGTGAGATTGGTTTCGATTGCGGTTTCAATAATCTCAGCAATTTCAACCGTATTTTCAAGAAGAAGAAAGGCTGCTCGCCTACTGAGTTCCGCGAAAACTATCACAAGACCAGAATTATTGTTTAGGTAGAGAAGTTAGAGAAGTTAAAGAAGTTATCACTCCCTTTGGTCGTTAGAAGTTAAAGCCAACAGCCTTTAAGGGATGTATATTTAGCTGTAAAGCATATGGCTTTAACTTCTTTAACTTCTATAACTTCTCTAATTTCTTTAACACCTCCATTTGCGGTACCCTGTTATCATAAGAGGATAAAAAATGATGCCTGTCTCGACAAACGAGGCAGGCATCATGCTTTTTTAGTAGGGTTACTACTTATTAATAGAACTTGAAGTAGTTGCGTGCGTTGTTGTAAGAGATATCCTCTACCATGCGTGAGAGGCTCTCCATATCGTTAGGCAGCAAGCCCTTCTCAACATCGTTGCCAAGCAGGTTGCAGAGCAAACGACGGAAGTACTCGTGACGTGGATAGCTCAGGAAAGAGCGAGAGTCGGTCAGCATACCTACGAATCGGCTCAATAGACCGAGAACAGAGAGGGCGTTCATCTGGCGTGTCATACCATCGAGCTGATCGTTGAACCACCAACCTGAACCAAACTGAATCTTGCCTGGGCAAGAACCGTCTTGGAAGTTGCCAAGCATTGTGGCAATCACCTCATTGGCACATGGGTTCAGTGTATAGAGGATAGTACGTGTGAGCTTGCCTTCCATGTTCAACTCGTTGAGGAAGTGGCTCATAGCCTTGGCTGTAGTGAACTCACCGATAGAGTCAAAACCGGTATCAGCACCCAGCTTGTTGTACATCAATGTATTGTTGTCGCGGATAGCACCATAGTGGTACTGCTGTGTCCAGTCGGCAGCATAGTCCATCTCGGCACATACCTTCAGGAAGGCGTGCTTGTACTGGCGAATCTCGATAGCAGAAAGCTGCTGACGCGCATAGCCTTGGCGAAGATGGTCTCAATCTGAGAGTCTGTATATGGCTCATCGTAGAACTCCTCGATACCATGGTCGCTCAACTTGCAGCCATTCTCGGTGAAGAAGTCGTGACGCTTCTGCAGGGCATCAACCATATCCTGGAAGGTAGTAACGGTAACACCTGCTACCTCGCCCAACTTGTTCATGTACTCAGCGTAGTCTGGCTTCTCGATGTTCATGGCCTTGTCAGGACGCCATGCAGGAATCATCTTGATTTCGAAACCGCTCTCGCGAGTCTGCTTGTGATAACGCAAGTCATCAATTGGATCGTCTGTAGTACATACGCACTCTACATGGTAGCGGCGCATAAATCCACGTGCTGTATACTCTGGCTGCTGCAACTTCTCGTTACACTCGTCGTAGATTTCGCGTGCTGTCTTAGGGCTCAACTGCTTGTCGATACCGAAAGCTGTCTTGAGCTCAAGGTGTGTCCAGTGGTACAAAGGATTACGGAATGTATAAGGTACTGTCTCTGCCCACTTCTCAAACTTCTCCCAGTCGCTTGTATCAGTACCTGTGCAGAAACGCTCATCTACACCATTGGTACGCATGGCACGCCACTTGTAGTGGTCGCCGCCCAACCAAAGCTCTGTGATGCTCTTGAACTGATGATCATTGGCAACCATCTCAGGGATGAGGTGACAGTGATAGTCGATGATAGGCATTTTAGCCGCATGATTGTGATACAAATCCTGCGCAGTTTTGGTGTCGAGCAGGAAGTTTTCATCCATAAATTGTTTCATAATTGTAATTTAGTTTTTTAAGATTTGCTTATTCGACTTGCAAATATACATTATTTTTTTGCAATCCACCAAAAAAATACGTAATTATTAGGTTTATTTTACTAAAACGATTACGTAATGTACGTGAGTCGGGTGAGAAGAGGAGTCTTTCAATCACACAGGTCTGCGTAGTTTTTGTTTCTATTTTCTATCATTCCGTGTTTCTCTATGCTTGTAAGCCAAAAAATATAGTCAGAATCCTTCTGTATAATTTTTCATCTATAGGCGTTACTTAACTGTGAAAAAATATTTCCCAGTTAGGAAAATTTTTTTCTCAGTTGGGTAGATCCTTTTTTCCAGTTAGTCCATGGTTTTGGGGCAATTGTTGAATAAATATGCTGTATAATTATTTTTTTGTTTGCTTGGTTACTTAACATACTTACGATAGTTAAGTAATGAGCCCACTTTAAAAAGTCATTTTTACGAAAATCAGCTATTGATTCTCAAAAAGTTACAAAGACATAAAATGCGATTTTCGACTTTTTCAAGTGGGCTCAGTTCGGTAATAATAAAAAAGAGGTAGCTTTATTGAAAACTGTTGATAGTTTCCGCTATATACTTAGTTTCTTCCGAAGTCATCATCTGATGGCAGGGCAGACTGAGTTCCTGTTGGTGGATGCGTTCCGTGATGGGCAGGGAAAGCTTGTTCCATGATTTGTAGCAGGCTTGCTGATGGGGCGGGATGGGGTAATGAATCATCGTACCTATGCCATGCTGGCTTAGGTAAGTCTGCAGTTCGTCGCGCTTCTCGCAGAAGACGGGGAAGATGTGAACCACGTTTCGGCTCCAGTCGTCATACATCTGATGGGGAACCATGACCTTGGGATTGTTGATGAGCGAGAGATACTCTTTGGCACGTTGGCGGCGAGCCTCGTTGAGTAAGTCGAGGTGGCGAAGCTTTGCCGTAAGGACGCAGCCTGCATCTCGTCCATGCGCGAGTTGGTGCCCACGTATGGAAAGACATATTTACGGCTGCTGCCATAGTTGCCCAAGGCTCTCACAACCTCAGCCAACTCATGGTCGTTGGTAGTCACAGCTCCTGCATCGCCCAAGGCACCAAGGTTCTTGCCTGGATAGAAACTGTGGGCTGCCGCATTGCCTAAAGAACCTGTCTTTCTGTTGCCATACATGCATCCATGCGCTGTGCGTTGTCCTCGAAGAGCAACAGGTTATGCTGCTGACAGAAACGCTCTATCGCCTCGGTCATGGCACATCTGCCGTACAGATGGACTGTCATTACCGCCTTGGTGCGAGGTGTAAGAACCTGATGGAGCAGACGGTCGTCGATCTGTAAGGTCTCCCATCTCGGTTCTACGAGTATGGGGTTCAACCGGCATTCTGTGATGGCAAGAATGGTGGCGATATAGGTGTTGGCAGGTACGATGATCTCGTCGCCCTCATGCAGTCGGCCCAGTTCCATTTCGCCTCTGAGCATCAGTTTCAGAGCATCCAGTCCGTTTCCGCACGGTATGCAGTACTGCGTGCCGATGTACTGGGCGTAAGCCTCAGCAAACTGCTGGTTGCTTTGCCCTGCAGATACCATCCGCTCTCCACCACCTGATGGATGGCATCAAGGATGTCTTGTTGTAAAGGACTGTTGATGTCCTTGAGGTTGAGATAATCGATGTGTTGCATAGATATTTTTGTTGACTTTGCAAAGATATTGCAAAGATACATATTTTCTTTGAGTTGCGGGCATTGTTTGCCATAAAAAATCAGATGTTTTTATGGCTTGTGTATGGCTGGTTGAAAACTTTTGCTTATCTTTGCGCCTATGAAGCATAAAAATCTTTTCAGCCTCTTGTGCCGTATGGTGTGGCTATGGGTGGCAGGTGTGATAGCCATGCCAGTCGTGGCACAGCGTCATGTGATTTATAATCAGCGTATTGCCAGTCTGCAGGTAGTGGCAGGACAGCGATGGCAGGAAATGCCCGTTGCCCAGCTTGGCGAGCCTGTGCACATCGATTTCGATGATATGACCCACGACTATGAGCGTTATTCCTACAAGATAGAACATTGTGAAGCCGACTGGTCGGAGTCGCGTGAGATCTTTACCAGCGATTTCCTACAGGGATTCAATGGCGAACTCACCATCGACAACTACGAACAGTCGCTCAACACCAATCATCTCTATACGCACTACAGTCTTACCATTCCCAACGAGCATTGCCGGCTGACGATGAGCGGCAACTACAAGCTGTCGGTCTTTGCCGATGATGATGACAGCCATCCTGTCTTCACTGCCTGCTTTATGTTGGTGGACCCACAGATGAAGGTTTCCATGTCGGTGACGGGAAACACAGATATTGATATTTATCACAGTCATCAGCAGGTGGCGATGGCGATAGACTATGGTGAGGTGAGAGTGACCGATCCTGCCCGACAGCTGAAGACCATCGTACTGCAGAACGGCAGATGGATAATGCTGTGACAGCACCGCGTGCGGAGTATGTGAATACCGAAGGGCAGAGTTGGAAGCATTGCCGCCAGTTGATATTCGACGGTGGCAACGAGTATCACAAGTTCGAGATGCTGGACCTCAGTCATACCACCATGGGGCTCGACAGCATCTTCTGGGACGGAAGCGAGGCACATGCCTATGTGATGGCAGACCTGCCGCGTCCCAACTATGTATACGACGAATCGGCGAATGGAGCTTTCTATATTCGCAACAGCGACAACATTGACAACACTTTTACTTCGGATTACGCCTGGGTGCACTTCTTGTTGCAGGCGCCTCGTCAGCAGGGTGATGTGTATCTGAACGGAGCTTGGACTCAGGACAGTTTTCTGCCTCCTTACCGAATGGAATATAACGAAGCAGCTAAGGCATACGAGGGTGCCGTCCTGTTGAAGCAGGGCTACTACAGTTATCGCTATGTGGTGGTGAATGCCGATGGTACTACAAAACCCGTAACCACTGAGGGCAGTTTCTATCAAACGAGAAACAAGTATCAGGTGTTAGTATATTATAAAGGTGTAGGCGACCGTACCGACCGCTTGTTAGGATACGGCGAAGTAATGGTAAAAGTAGAAAGTTAAAGGAGATTTCTTAGAAGTCAAAGGAGTTAAAGGAGTTAACTCCTTTGACTTCTATTACTCCTTGTCTTTAGTTCTTGAAACTGTGGATAGGTGCAGGAATGCGTCCGACACGATTGACGAATGCAGAACAGCTGAACGAGTTGACAGGCATGATAGGTGCATGACCTAACAAACCACCAAAGTCAACACAGTCGCCCACCTTCATTCCTATGACAGGAATGACACGTACGGCAGTAGTCTTCTGGTTGATCATACCGATGGCAGCCTCGTCGGCGATAATTCCTGAAATCGTTGTAGCAGGCGTGTCGCCAGGAATAGCTATCATGTCAAGACCCACAGAGCAGACACAAGTCATCGCCTCCAGTTTCTCGATGGTAAGGGCACCAGCTCTACAGCATCGATCATACCCTGATCCTCGCTGACAGGGATAAAGGCACCGCTCAGACCGCCTACGTACGAAGATGCCATGATGCCGCCCTTCTTCACCTGGTCGTTGAGCAGGGCAAGAGCAGCAGTAGTGCCAGGAGCACCAGGATGCTCAAGACCAATCTCCTTCAGAATATCTGCCACGCTGTCGCCAATGGCAGGAGTAGGAGCCAATGAGAGGTCGATGATGCCGAAAGGAACACCCAGTCGATGAGAAGCCTCTTTGGCTACTAATTGTCCTACACGTGTAATCTTGAAGGCAGTGCGCTTGATGGTTTCGCAAAGCACCTCGAAACTCTCACCACGAACACTCTCCAAGGCATATTTCACTACACCAGGTCCGCTGACTCCCACGCTTACTACAGCATCAGCCTCGCTCACGCCGTGGAAGGCACCAGCCATAAAGGGGTTGTCGTCTGGAGCATTGCAGAGTACAACGAGTTTGGCACAACCCAAAGAACCCTTTTCCTTGGTATTCTCGGCAGTATCCTTTACGATTTCACCCATCAGGCGAACCGCATCCATATTAATACCGGTCTTGGTAGAGCCCACATTGATAGAACTGCATACAAAATCGGTCTGCGCCAAAGCCTGAGGAATAGAGCGTATCAAGAGTTCATCGCTCTTGCTCATTCCCTTGGAAACGATGGCAGAGTAACCACCCAGGAAGTTGACACCCAACTCTTTGGCACACTTGTCCAAAGTCTTGGCAATCTTCACGTAGTCGTCTGTTGTCTTGCAGGCAGAGCCACCCACCAGGGCAATAGGAGTAACAGAGATGCGCTTGTTGACGATAGGCACACCAAACTCCTTGGAAATATCCTCGCCCGTCTTCACCAAGTTCTTGGCCAGTCGGGTAATCTTCTTGTATATGTTGTCGCAGAGTACGTCCACCTCTGTCGCAGCACAGTCCAACAGGTTGATACCCATTGTGATGGTGCGCACGTCGAGATTTTCCTTCTCTATCATCTTGTTGGTTTCAATAACCTCAGAAATATTGATCATCTTATTATAGTCTTATTTCACTTAGATACATTAAATTTTCCTTTGACGAAGAAAAGTCCTTTCTTCACAGAATAGTCTGTCGTCTTACCGCTTAGCATCGGCAGACTTAGATAGCAATTAGATTCTGTGCATCATGTCGAAGATTTCCTCGCGCTGGCATTTCACCTGAACGCCCATGTCTTCGCCAATCTTTTTGAGTTCGTCGGCAATGTCTTCGAAAGATTTCTTCATTTTAGTCATATCGACAATCATCATCATGTTGAAATAATCCTGCACGATGGTCTGTGAGATGTCGAGAATGTTGATGTCGTTTTCTGCAAGATAAGTACACACTTTGGCAATGATACCTACTGTATCCTTACCTACCACTGTAATAATCGTTCTGTTCATGAATGAATTCCTTTTTTAAAATGGGTTTAAATTGTCTGGCAAAAGTACAATATTCTTGCCAAATAACCAAATAAATGGTAGAAAATCAATAAAAACAAACTCGTTTTGCCATAAAAAATGTTTTTATCTTCGTCAAATCGGATATTTCATTTATCTTTGCAAAATCTATGCATTAAGATTATGAAACGACGACTATACATATTCTCCATTTGGATTGCCACGATGGGTATGCTTCTCTCGACGGTGATGCTTCATCATCATCATTATGAGCGTATCTGTATGGTTGTGGAGGTGTGTAGTCAGGACGGAAGTCTGAATGATGAGCATACTGAGCATCATGATACTGAGCACGAAGGTTGCCAGGTGAAGCAGATGCATCATTTCATAGTCAAGAACCGGGTGGTGAAGTCTGCCGTCAAAAAGCTTCTTGATGCCCATCATCTGCAGGTCTTTGTTCTTCCTGCAGAAGCGCGTTTCTTCTGTCTTTCTGCCTGTGTGGCAACAGAGTGGCAGGCTCTCAGCTTGCCTTTGTCCGAAGAATCGTGTTCTGCTTTTAGCAGGCGCGGACCTCCCTTGTTCTCTTAATTGTTTTTTATATACAGACCCATGTTGCCCTTTGCAGTTTGAAGTAAAGGTATGATAGGGGCTTGTGTTGATGTCTTTGCTGCATGCAAGGGCATATTAAAGTTCAATAATTAACAATCAAGAGAAATGATAAAAAGAATTTTGATAGTAGTGGCAGCAACCGCTGTCGCCATCTTGTGCTTCACCCTATGGCAGAAGTCGCAAGTAGAGAATCCACATGCCGACGAGCATGAACATGAGGAACATGTGGATGTGGAAAATATCCTGTTGAACGAGAAACAGATCAAGGCCGTCGACCTGAAGTGGGGGAATGTGGAAACACGAGAGCTTGATGCCACGATACAGGTCAATGGAGCCTGGTGCTTCGTGCTCAAAACATCGGAATGGTTACCTCACTGATGGGTGGCGTGGTGAAGAATGTTTACGTGAAGGAAGGACAGCAAGTCGTTAAAGGCCAGATTGTTGCTGCGATAGAGAATACTGATGTTCTTTCTTTGCAGCGGGAATACTTTACCACTTATCAGGAGTGTGAGTCTGCCCGACAGGAGATGGAACGCCAGAAGTTGTTGGCTTCCAGTGGCGCTGGGGTGAAGAAGAATATGCAGATTGCACGGAAAGATTATCAAGTGGCTCGTGCCAGTATGGTGGGTATTGCCCGTCAGTTGCAGCAGATTGGCATTTCTGCACCATCGGTAGCCAAGGGCCATTTCACTTCTGTCTTCCCCTTGCGTGCTCCGGTGAGCGGTACGGTGAGTGAGCTGACAGCCTCGTTGGGAAGTTATGCCGACATGCAGACTCCTCTGATGAAGATCAGCAACAACAAGGCTGTGGAATGCGACCTCAACGTATTTGAGAAAGACCTGGGCAAGATAAAGAATGGAAACCGCGTGTTCCTTTCCCTTACCAATCAGCCTGGAGTGAAGTTGACAGGCAAGGTATACGGCATGAACGAAAGCTTCAACAAGGGCACGAAGAGTGTGGCAGTGCATGTAAAACTCGATGCGGCACCAGGCGCCAAACTCTTTGACGGCATGTATGTGTCGGGACAGATAGCCACCGGGCGACAGATGTGTTTTGCCTTGCCCAATAAAGCTATCGTGAGTGCAGAAGGCAAGCAGTATGTTTTTGCCCTCAATCATGAACCTAAGAACGGAGAGTACAGTTTCTCGCGCCATGAGGTGACGACAGGTGTCAGCACGGATGGATATACAGAGGTAGCTCTCTGCAAGCATATCAAGGAAGGACTGAAGATAGTTACCGACAATGCTTTCTATCTGGCTTCGATGACGGGTGAGCATGGTGATGAACACTAAGTATGATAGAATAAACACACATCACTATGTTTCAGAAACTTATCACATATTCGATACACCATAAGATGGTGGTTGGAATCCTGACTGTGGCTTTGGCAGTATGGGGCATCTGGTCGTTGGTGCATCTTCCTTTCGACTCTACCCCCGATATTACCAATAATCAGGTGCAGGTAATCACGCAGGCCCCTTCGCTTGGAGCCCAGGAGTGGAACAGTATATAACCAGTCCGATAGAGATGCGCTTGCAACATTCCCCGTCAGGAAGAACGCAGAAGTATTTCGCGCAGCGGCTTGTCGGTAGTGACACTTGTCTTTGATGACTGGTGCTGATATCTATTGGGCGCGTTCGCAAATCAGTCAGGTGCTCGAGGCTGTTGCCAAGGAGTTGCCTGCCAATGCCGATACCGAATTAGGCCTATAGCTACAGGTTTGGGCGAGATATTCCACTATACTGTACGACCCGAGAAAGGTTATGAGGACCGCTATTCTCTCACCCAGTTGCGCACCATTCAGGACTGGATAGTACGCAAGCAGTTGGCAGGAACGCCAGGTGTGGCAGAGGTCAGCGGATGGGGAGGCTACGTCAAGCAGTATGAGGTGGCTGTAGACACAGACCAGTTGAATGCCAACGGCCTTACTATCAGCGACCTGTTTGATGCCCTGCAGCGCAACAATGCCAATACCGGCGGAAGCTATATCGAGCAGAACTCCAATCAGTATCACATCCGTGGACTGGGTGTGGTAAAATCGTTCGACGATATAGCCAACATCACCGTCAAGACAATAGAAGGAACTCCTGTCAGAATCAAGGATGTGGCAAAGGTGCAGGAAGGACACGCCACCCGTTTCGGAGCCGTGACAAGAAACGGCGAGGGTGAAGTGGTGGCAGGTATCGCCATCATGCTGAAGGGTGAGAACTTCCAGCAGATCATCAAGAACGTGAAGGAGCGTATCAATCAGATACAGAAGTCTCTGCCCGAAGGTGTGGTGATAGAACCCTTTATCGACCGCACCAACTTGGTGGAGCGAGTGGAGGGAACCATTGCCCACAACCTGATAGCAGGCGGACTCATTGTCATCTTCGTATTGGTTCTCTTCTTGGGCAACTGGCGTGCCGGTCTGGTAGTGGCGAGTGTCATTCCGCTGAGTATGCTCTTTGCCTTTGCTCTGATGAAAGCCTTCGGTGTGGATGGCAACCTGATGAGTTTGGGAGCCATCGACTTCGGAATGATAGTCGATTCGGCGGTTATCATCGTCGAGGCTGTGGTGACACATATCAACAGGGGCGATTTCTCGCAGCCTGGTGTGCGTGCTGCCTATATAGCCCGACATACGGCAGGAGGTGGTTTCGCCCTTACCCAGGCAGAGATGGATGCAGAGGTGCATTATTCCGCCTCGCGTATCAGACAGAGTGCAGCTTTTGGTGAGATTATCATCATGATCGTGTACATTCCGCTGATGACGCTTGTCGGTATCGAGGGAAAGATGTTCCGTCCCATGGCGTTCACTGTGTTCTTTGCCATCTTGGGTGCTTTCATCCTTTCGCTTACCTATGTGCCCATGGCGAGCAGTCTGTTCCTGAGCCGTAAGGTACACACGAAGGCTACTTTCTCCGACCGGATGATCAGCGGCTTCAGACCTGGTATCGTCCTGTGTTGGAATGGGTGTTGCGCCGTCGCAAGGATGTGATTACCGCTGCCGTGTCACTTTGTTGCGTGAGTGTGGTGGGACTCAAGTTCCTGGGAGGTGAGTTTATGCCAAGTCTCGACGAGGGTGACTTTGCTGTGGAGATGAGTATGGCGCAGGGTACGTCGCTATCTCAGATGGTGGAAACCTGTACCAAGGCAGAGAAACTCCTGAAGTCTGAATATCCCGAGGTGAAGCAGGTGGTGAGTCGAATCGGTAGTGCGGAGATTCCTACCGACCCGATGCCAGTGGAGCGTGCCGACATCATGGTGGCTCTGAAGCCCAAGGCAGAATGGACTTCGGCAACGACCACCAGCGACCTGATGGAGAAGATGGAGGCTACGCTGAAGAATATTCCCGGTATGGAGGCTGAGTTCTCACAACCCATACAGATGCGTAACAATGAGCTGCTTACGGGTATCAAGCAAGATGTGGCCATCAAGATTTTCGGCGACGACCTCAACACACTTATCCAGCAGGCAGAGAAGGTGGGTAAGATGATCAGTAATGTGAGAGGTGTGAGCGGAGTCATGGTGGAACAGGTGGCAGGCTTGCCTCAGATACAGGTGAGGTGCAACCATGAGCGCATGGCGGAGTATGGTGTCAGCGTGGACGATGTGAACCAGGTGCTTGAGACTGCTTTTGCCGGTGGAACAGCAGGAGTTGTGTTTGAGGGCGAGAGAAGTTTGACATCGTGTTGCGACTCGACAAGGATGTGCGCACCATAGAGGCATTGCAGACGCTTGCCATCCCCGTGAGTGCGGGTCAACAGGAAGGCCCGGCTGCTGTGACTGTTCCTTTGAACCAATTGGCTGATATCGTCTACGAAACGGCCCCAGCCAGGTGTCGCATGAGGACGGTGCCCGTCGCATCTATGTGGGATTCAATGTGAAGGGACGCGATGTTCAGAGTACAGTCAATGAGATTCAGCACTTGCTCGACAGCAAGTTGCAGTTGCCCGACGGTTATTATTACACCTATGGCGGAGAGTTCAAGAACCTGCAGAGTGCCGTCAATCGTCTGATGATAGTTGTACCTTTGGCGCTTGTCATCATTCTCTTGCTGCTCTATGCCACGGTGAAGAGTGTCCGCGAGTCGCTCTTTGTTTTCTCTGCCATTCCTTTTGCAGCCATTGGTGGTGTGTGGGCGCTGTGGTTGCGCGACATGCCTTTCTCTATCTCGGCAGGAGTAGGCTTTATAGCGCTCTTTGGCGTGTCTGTGCTCAACGGCATCGTACTTATCGGACAGATGAATCAGATGCAACGGGAGGGCGTGACCGATGTTCAGAAGCGCATCATAGACAGTTGTATGATCCGTCTTCGTCCTGTACTCATGACGGCGCTGGTGGCTTCCATGGGTTTCCTGCCTATGGCGCTCTCGCATGGTGATGGAGCTGAGGTGCAGAGACCTTTGGCTACTGTGGTCATAGGTGGACTTATCACCTCCACTTTGCTCACTCTCCTTGTCCTGCCTGCCATCTATAAGGCGTTTACGAAGGGAAGTGAAGAATTAATGAAATGAAGAGTGAAAACTTCTAAACCCAGCGAAACTTGAGTAAAAATAAAAAATATGAAACGAATAAATATGATGATGATAGGACTCTGTGGTTTGGCTTTGCTGCCACAGACAGTCCTTTCGCAGACCCGAAAGGTGAGTCTGCAGGAATGTATTAATATGGCTCTGGAGAAGAATCCGCAGATGCAGGTTGCCAATAAATCAGTAGAACGTGCCAAGCTCTGCAGGGGACGGCATGGGAGATAGACAAGACCGAACTCTCGCTGTCGCAAGATCCCACATCGGGCGGCAGTCCTGACAATGCTCTGTCCCTGTCGCAGAGTATCGAGTTTCCTACTTATTATATAGCACGCCACAAACAGTTGAAGGCCGAGACGCAAGCAGAGAGAAGTAAGGCTGCTGTGGTTCGCCTGTCGCTCGAGAATGATGTGAAGGCAGCTTATTATCAGGCTGTCTATCAGGCAGAAAGACTTCGCGTGTTGGAGAGTCAGGACAGTTTGCTGGCACAGTATCGCACGTTGGCAGAGAAGCGATACAAGGCAGGAGAGACCCGACAGTTGGAACTGCTTTCGGCAGAACGTCTGCAGCGCGAGAACAAGATGGAAGTGTTGGCGGCTCACAACGAGTTGGAGACAGCCCAGCTCTTGCTCTCACGTCTTGTGGGAAGCGTCGAGGCGGTGGAGCCAAAGGAAGATTCGTTGCTTCCGCTCGACTGGAAGCAGGCCTCCTATAACTATAGTCAGACCCCCGACGGACAATATTCAGCCGACCGTCTGAAAGCTTCCGAACAGGCTGTACGTGTGGCAAAGAATGGTTTTGCCCCATCGCTCAGTCTTTCATTGCGCAACCAGCTCGTCATCAGTTCCTGGAATCCCTATGATCAGGACAGAAGCCGCTTTGATGGAGGCAACTTCATGGGCTTTGAGGTGGGAGTGGGCATCCCGCTCTTCTATGGTGCCACCCGTGCCAAGGTGAAGGCAGCCAGGAAGGAGCGCGAGATGATAGCCTTGGAGATAAAAGAACAGGAACAACTTCGCCAGCAGGAATATCTCTCAGCTTTGAGCCGAATGAATGCAGCCTATGTGAGATACACCTATTATAATGAGGAAGGCAGAGAGAGGTCGGACAAGATGGCAGAGCAGGGACTCTTGGAATACAGCCAGGGTGAGATTTCCTATCTGGAATACATGAATGTCCTGCAGGAAAGTATCGACCTGCGGCTCAAGCGTGCCTCAGCCCTCAACGATTACAACCAGTGTGTCCTGGTCATGGAGAAACTCTGTGGCAGACAGTGACACGCTTTGTGCCAAAATAGTGCAGCAAAACGTACTTCGTGGGGATGTTTATCGTTCAATCGTGTGACGCTTATCGTGTAATATGATGAAAAATCCATTGAAATGCGATAAAAATTTGGTTGTTACGAAATCTTTTATTACTTTTGCCCGCAGAAATGTTTTGAAAAAATCAGCAAAAAACAATAGCGATGAAACAAACAATTTTGGTGACTGGTGGCACAGGCTTTATCGGAAGCCACACCACAGTGGAGTTGCAGCAGGCAGGCTACAACGTAGTGATAGTAGACAATCTGTCCAATTCTAAGATAGAAGTGCTGGACGGTATTGAGAAGATAACAGGTGTGCGTCCAGCTTTCGAGCAGGTAGACTTGCGCGACAAGGCTGCCACAGAGGCTGTGTTCCAGAAATATCCCGATATACAAGGCATCATCCACTTTGCTGCCAGCAAGGCAGTAGGAGAGAGTGTGCAGAAACCGTTGCTCTATTATCGCAACAATGTGGTTTCGCTCGTCAATCTGCTTGAGCTTATGCCTCAGTATCATGTCAAGGGCATCATCTTCTCGTCTTCCTGCACGGTATATGGACAGCCCAAGCCAGAGAACCTGCCTGTCACCGAGGATGCTCCTCACCAGAAGGCTACTTCTCCTTATGGCAACACCAAGGAAATCAACGAGCAGATTATTGCCGACTATATCCACAGTGGAGCCAATGTGAAGAGTATCGTGCTGAGATATTTCAACCCCATAGGTGCACATCCCAGTGCAGAGATTGGCGAACTTCCCAACGGAGTGCCCAACAATCTCATTCCTTACGTCACACAGACAGCCATGGGCATCCGCAAGGAGTTGACCATCTTCGGTAATGACTATGATACTCCCGATGGTACATGTATACGCGACTATATTTATGTAGTCGACCTTGCCAAGGCTCATGTGGCAGCCATGGCTCGTGTGCTCGATCAGGAGACCGAACCAATAGAGTATTTCAACATCGGCACAGGCAAGGGTAACTCTACACTCGAAATTGTAGAGACCTTTGAGCGTGCTACAGGTGTGAAGCTCAACTGGAAGTATGGTCCTCGCCGTGAGGGCGATATCGAGAAGATATGGGCGACTGTACCAAGGCCAATAAGGTGTTGGGATGGAAGGCTGAGGCCAACCTTGATGAGGTGCTTGCCTCTGCGTGGAAATGGCAGCAAAAACTGAGAGCTGACGGCATCATGTAATGCATAAGCGTAAATATTCTGAAAAGTGAGAACTTTGGTCGGTGATAAAGGCCATAGTTCTCACTTTTTTATTAATTTTGCAAAAAGGAATATTTAAACACGTATACGTATATGAGAAGAATCTTACTTACTTTTTTGTTTGCACTAAGTTTGATGGCTGTCTTGCCACAGCGTATGAGCGCAGCTGCAAATATTGAAATTATAGATAATGACTTCCAGCAGATTACCGTAACGGTAACCAGCGCAGGGGTGTTGCATGTCACAGGAGCCAACGGTTATGTGCTGCAGGTTTATAATGTGCTTGGCGTAAGGGTTGCTTCTATCAAGGTGGAAGGCAACGACAAGCGTATAGACTTGCCGCTGAAGTCGGGCTGTTACATTGTCAAGGTAGGCAATGTGGTACGCAAGATTTCTATCAACCGATAGGTCTTTCTTCCTGCATTGCTGTGGCTATTGCCGTTTTTGCCCTTATTGGATGCCAGGAACATGAGCCTAATTCCAACAGGTGGGTGACTGTTGAGTCGTTCAGAGAATTCTCTGAACCAGGACAGACCATCAATTCGCACCGTATACGTAATTTTATCGACAGCCTGATGAGGGCAGACAAGGATGCTACGACGGCAGATCATCGTACCCGCAGCTATTATATGAATGAAGGAAAGTTCTTGTGGATTGACCGCAAGGGCGTGGATGGCCGTGCCGATACCTTGCTCCACTGGCTAAGGGGAGTAGGTGATATGGGATTCTCTACCCGCCGTTTCTGTGTGGGGAGTCTGGAACAAGACCTTCGTTCTGTCCGCACGCTTCAGCTCGACAGTACGCAGCAGGGTAATGTCAATGCCGTATTGGCACGACTGGAATATCGGCTCACCAAGGCTTACTTCCGTTATGTGGCTGGTCAGCGTTTCGGTTTTACCAATCCCTCTTATCTCTTGAATCGTCTTGACACGATAGAGCCAAGTCGTTACGACTCTGTGAAACGTCCGGTTCGCTATCGTGGTCTCTTCGATATTCCTGTGGATCGTGTAGGTCGCGACTTCTTTCTCATGGCAGTACGCAAGGTGGAAGTCGACTCTTTGGGCGTTTTCCTCTCTGAGGTGCAGCCTCGCAGTGAGTTCTATCGAGCCCTGCAGAAACGGCTGACGGAGGTGCGGGGTGACAAGAACCTGCGTGCCAAGATACTCTGCAACATGGAACGTTGCCGGTGGAGGGAGAAAGATCCCATGCAGAACCATAGCAAGTATGTAGTGGTCAATATTCCTTCGATGCACCTCATGGCCATCGATCATCACGACACACTCTCCATGTGCATTGGTTTTGGCAGTCTGAAGACCAAGACTCCGCTGCTTACCAGCCGTATCAAGTATATGGAGGTGAACCCGCAATGGGTGATTCCACGAAGCATCATTGACAAGGATGTGGCGCATCATGCGGGCGACTGGCATTATTTCCACAGCCGCAACTACTATGTGGTGGACCGCAAGACGGGTAAGCCTGTTGACTTCTCACAGGTCAGTTTCTCTATGTTGCGCAATCATAACTACAGCGTAGTACAGCGAGGAGGCAAGGGCAACAGCTTGGGCCGGCTCATATTCCGGTTTGACAATAATTTCTCAGTCTTCCTTCACGATACCTCAAGTAAGGGAGTCTTCAGCCGTGAAGACCGCAGTGTGTCGCATGGTTGTGTGAGGGTAGAGAAACCCTACGAGCTTGGTGTCTTCCTGATGCACGAGAAGAACCAGCAACTCATGGACAAGTTGAAGTACTCGATGACAGCGACAGTCTTGCCAACAGACGTATGATAGTGAGGAACATCAAGGTGGACCCTCAAGTGCCACTTTATATCACCTACCTCACCCTTTATCCGATGGCAGGTGGGCGCATGGCAGAGTATGCCGATATCTATGGCTTTGACAAGGTGATATACTCAGCATTGCAGCCTTATCTATAATAAAAAACAAACAGAATGATGATAAGTGACAAGGAAATGACCGACATGATAGCCGATGCCCGCACCCGGCGTGAGGGTTTTGAGGCTCTTGTGCGCCAGTATAGCGAACCGCTGTACTGGAAGATTCGTCATATTGTCATCACTCATGAAGATGCCGATGATGTGCTGCAGAATGCTTTCCTGAAAATATGGAAGAGTCTTGATTCCTTTCAGGGCAAGTCTTCTCTTTCCACCTGGCTTTATCGCATCGCCATCAACGAGGCCTTGGATTTTCTGCGCCATCAGCGCCAGTCAGCCATGTCGAGTGTCGACGACAATAAGAAGGTTGCCAATCAACTGATGGCAGACGACTATTTTGATGGCGACCGAATGCATGCTTGGTTGCAGGAGGCTGTGGCTCAGTTGCCAGAAGTGCAGCGTACGGTGTTTGTCATGAAATACTTCGACGAGATGAAATATTCCGAGATTAGTGAGGTCTTAGGAACGAGCGAAGGCGCCCTCAAGGCTTCTTACCACCTGGCAGTGAAAAAAATAACAGAATATTTGAAGCGGTTTAATTAAACCAAATGTTTTTTGAATCGTCTATATATAATAAGGAGAAAAAATATGATAAAAGAAGAACAGATATTGAAATCCAGGTATGGCACCCAGAGTTCGTTCCGTGTGCCTGAAGGCTATTTTGACGAGCTTGCATCGCGTGTCATGGCTTCGGTTCCAGAATCGCAGCCTGCTCTCGATATGCGGTCTGAGTCTGCCTTTAAGGGTGCCCGTATTGTTCCGATGTGGCGTCGTGCAGTAGTGCGCAAGGTGGCAGTTATAGCCGGTGTGGTTCTTTTGTTGGGAGGAGCTTCCATAGGTATCGGTACTTCTCTTTCTTCACGACAGGCAGGCAAGTCTGTGGCAAGTGGGGGATGGGCTTCGGTCATGCATTCGGAGGATAACTCCTTTGATGAGGCTGCCGACTATGCGATGCTTGACAATCAGGACATCTATGCCTCTCTGCTGTCAGAATCGTCAGGTTTTTAAATGATCAGTTTTAATGGTAAGAGCAAAATGAAATCTAAGATGATAATCGCCTTTTTGAAGCGAACCGTTCTTGTGACTATGCTGTTGGTCTTCGGACTTTCTACAGCTACTGCGCAGCATAAGAAACGTCCTCATTTCGACCCGAAACGTTTCGAGGCGGAGTTGGAGCAGTTTATCACTACCAATGCTTGTCTTACGCCAGGAGAGTCGGCAAAGTTTTTCCCCGTTTATCGACAGATGATGAAGCGTCAGCGTATGATATTCGACGAGATGCGCCGTTTGCATCACATAGATACTCGTGACAATGAGACTTGCGCCAATGCTATCCGTCGTCAGGATGAGTTGGATGTGGAGATCAAATTGTTGCAACAGGAGTATCATTCCCGTTTTATGCTCATCCTTCCTGCTGGCAAGGTGATGCGCATCATCAAGGCAGAGGAAAAATTCCATCGGCAGATGTTCAAGCGTATGCGTGCTCAATGATGCAGAGGAAATAAGCTTCTTCATGAAGCGTTTACCGTCATATAAAGAAAAGGCTATGCCGCAGGATTTGTCCTGTAAGGCATAGCCTTTTTTCTGTCATTATCAAAGTTTTCTTATTTAAAGTTTTGTTGTCTCAGAAATAAATTATAACTTTGCACGTCAGAAAAGAAAATTATATAATTTATATATTTATGTACAGGACAAACACTTGTGGAGAGCTTCGACTCTCTGATGCCGCAAGGAAGTGACCCTTGCCGGATGGGTACAGCGCACAAGAAAGATGGGTGGTATGACATTCGTAGACTTGCGCGACAGATATGGCATCACTCAGTTGGTTTTCAATGAGGCCGATGATAAGTCATTATGTGATGCAGCCAACAAGTTGGGACGCGAATACTGCATCCAGGTGAAGGGTGTGGTAAGCGAGCGTCAGAGCAAGAACCCAAAGATGGATACTGGCGACATCGAGATTTTGGTAAAGAGTCTGCAGGTACTCTCTGAGAGTGCCACACCTCCTTTCACTATCGAGGACAATACCGATGGCGGTGATGATATTCGTATGAAATATCGTTATCTCGACTTGCGCCGTCCTGCTGTTCGCAAGAATTTGGAGTTGCGTCACCGTATGACAATCCTTATCCGCAACTTCCTCGACAATTATAACTTCATGGAGGTGGAGACACCTATCCTTATTGGTAGTACACCAGAGGGTGCACGCGACTTTGTTGTGCCTTCACGCATGAATCCAGGCCAGTTCTATGCTTTACCTCAGAGTCCTCAGACACTGAAGCAGCTCCTGATGGTGGCTGGTTTCGACCGCTATTTCCAGATAGCCAAGTGCTTCCGCGATGAGGACCTTCGTGCAGACCGTCAGCCTGAGTTTACGCAGATAGACTGCGAGATGAGTTTCGTCGATCAGGATGACGTTATCAACTCTTCGAGGAAATGGCTCGTCATCTCTTCCGCGAGATTCGAGGCGTAGAGTTGCCAAAGCTTCAGCAGATGACATGGCATGAGGCTATGAAGCGCTTCGGTAGTGATAAGCCCGATTTGCGTTTCGGTATGGAGTTCGTAGAGCTCAAGGATGCATTTGCCGGTAAGGGCAGTTTCTCTGTGTTCGATGAGGCTAAGTATATTGGCGGCATCTGTGTGCCAGGTTGTGCCGACTATAGTCGCAAGCAGCTCAACGAGCTGACCGATTTCGTAAAGCGTCCACAGGTAGGAGCCAAGGGCCTGGTTTACATCAAGTATAATGCCGACGGCACCGTGAAGAGCAGTATCGACAAGTTCTATTCTTCTGAGGAGTTGGCAGAGATCAAGACCGTGATGGGAGCCAAAGATGGCGACTTGGTATTGATTCTCAGTGGTGACAATGCCAACAAGACCCGTATCCAGCTCTGTTCTCTTCGTCTTGAGATGGGCGATCGTCTTGGTCTTCGCGATAAGAATGTATTCAAGTGCCTCTGGATTATTGACTTCCCTCTCTTTGAGTGGAGCGACGAGGAGCAGCGTCTTATGGCTACCCACCATCCATTCACTATGCCTAATCCTGATGACATCCCATTGCTGGATGAGCATCCCGAGCAGGTACGTGCCAAGGCTTACGACTTCGTATGTAATGGTATCGAGGTTGGCGGCGGCTCACTCCGTATCCACGATACCAAGTTGCAGGAGAAGATGTTTGAGGTTCTCGGCTTCACTCCCGAACGTGCAGAGGCTCAGTTTGGCTTCTTGATGAATGCCTTTAAGTATGGTGCGCCACCTCACGCAGGTCTGGCATTTGGACTCGATCGCTTTGTCAGCATCATGGCCGGTCTCGACAGTATTCGCGACTGTATTGCTTTCCCAAAGAACAATTCAGGTCGTGACGTGATGCTCGATGCGCCTTCAGCCATTGATCAGAAGCAGCTTGATGAGCTGCAGATCAGTGTTGATGTTAAAGAGTAATAATTCTTATAAAAATTCTGCTATAGATACCGCATTTGCTTGATATATATCAAAAAATGCGGTATTTCCTTTTAAACAATGCAGATTTAGCTTGAAAATCGTGATATAATCGAATAAAAGTATTAAATTTGCAAAAAAATATAATACAAAACTCCTGATTAGAGCGAGTTTAATTAAATTTTTACTAAGAACATGGCAGAAAAGAAAACAACAAAGACAGCTGTTAAGAAGACAACTACCGCTACAGCTGCAAAGAAGGCTCCAGCAACCAAGAAGGCTACTGCAGCAAAGAAAGAGGTTCTTTACTTGAACGAGGAGAACGCAGGTTTCAAGGCTGGTGATGTTTATCAGGCATTGGCAGCAGCAGGTAAGGCTCTCTCGCTTGCAGAGATTGCTAAGGCTGCTAAGATTACCGCAGAGGATGCAATCCTGGGTATAGGATGGCTCCTGAAAGAGGGTAAGATTAAGAATGAGGACAACAAGTTGGTTCTCGCTTAAATAGAACACTACAGGAAGGACCGCACCTCTATCAAAAATAGTTGGGTGCGGTCTTTTTTTTGCCTTTGGCGTTAATGGTTATTTTAAATATAATTCTGTTTTCATGAACTATGATCGTGAGATTCTTGCTGTGCTGACTCAGGCAGGAGAGAAGGGTCTCAAATTGGAACATATAGTACGGCACGTGTACAATGCCTGTAATTCAATGTTTACTCCGTTGAATTACAAGGATGTCTATGCATATGTGTCGCAGTATTTGGTGAAGAGCAGTAAGCTGCAGGGCTCGTGTGTTCAGAAGGCAGGTTACGGTGTCTATCGGCTTAATCTTGCCACGACAGAGGCGAAGCAGCTCATGTTGCAGTTTGGCAGTCTTCCTGTACAGGAAGAGGTGTCTGAGAAGAGTTCTGTTGACTCTTCGCTTTCTCTCTTCGGAGATGATGATTTTTAGAAGGATATGGCATTGCTCATCAAGGCAATGCTTTTTTTATATGTTGAACTTTAGCAAGTTTAGAAGTTATAGAAGTTAAATAGAAACAAAAAAAGTCTATGTCATGAAGACATAGACTTCGATTTTGTACACCCTTAGGGATTCGAACCCTAGACCCACTGATTAAGAGTCAGTTGCTCTACCAACTGAGCTAAGGGTGCAACTTTTTTGTGACTCCGCAAGGATTCAAACCTTGAACCTCTTGATCCGTAGTCAAGTGCTCTATTCAGTTGAGCTACGGAGCCAAACTTTGCAATTCTCGAGTCTTTCAGGTGATTCCGCAAGGATTCAAACCTTGAACCTCTTGATCCGTAGTCAAGTGCTCTATTCAGTTGAGCTACGGAACCATGCTTGTTTGCTCTTTTTTGTACACCCTTAGGGATTCGAACCCTAGACCCACTGATTAAGAGTCAGTTGCTCTACCAACTGAGCTAAGGGTGCAACGTTAAGCCTCATTTCTGAATTGCGAGTGCAAAGGTACTGCTTTTATTTTATTCCACCAAATTTTTTATCAACTTTTTTCTATTTTTTTTGAGTTCCTTTCTTGATAAAGGTACCTAAAGTGTGCTCTATGTTCCTGTAATTCACGCAGTTGAGTGTGTATATGCCATTCTTGATTTTTTTGATATTAATTTCCAGGTTCTGTGGCTTGGTGATGTATACAGCTTGTTCCTGCATGTTTTTTACGATAATGTATTGGCAGTCTGTTTCGTGTATCGAGGACGGCAAAATGATGCTTTCACCCGTTGTGGTCAGTCTGCAGGCTTTGCCATATCTTGTCGTTGTCTTCACCACGGCTGTCTGGTTCAGTTGTTTTGCCCGGCTCTCGTTGCCAAAGCCGTCGGTAGTTGTCACAGCATAATAGGTGGGTGTGTTGCCAGTCCTTGTCGTCAGTTGCCGTCTGGTGGTTCTTGTCAGTATCAGGTTGCGGGCATCATGGACGTCCACCGGATATTCTTTGCTCGCGTACACATTATTATATATAGAAGGAGTCTTGATGGCGGTTCCGTCCTCGTATTGCAGGCTGTTGTCCCATCTCAGCGTGGTGGTTCCTTCATTCTCTTCTATGCGGAGTGTAACCGGTTGCTGTGGTCGCTTGTTGCTTTCCCATGTCATGGGAGGCACAAGGGCAGGGTAGCGGTTGAAGTGGGCAGTCACGAAGTCGTATACACCCTGATGGTTGTCGAGCAGGAACTTGTTGCGGAAGAATGCATGTCCCTCGCCGATGTTGCGCAGGTGGTACAGTTCGCTTGTTATGTCGCTGATATTCCATTTCCCCTCCTTGGGGTCGAGGAAGTAGATGCCCAGTCCCGGTGCGATGATTTTGCCATAGCTATGCTCTTTCCAGTCGATGGCGAAGGGGAAGAACTGGTCGCCTCTGAAGTACATCATAGGGAAGAGCTCGTCCATGAGTCCGTCTTTCAGCCAAGCCTGGGCGTCCTGCGCCACCTTGGTATAGGCATTCCATCCATGGCTCCAGTATCTGCTCAGGTCGTCGAACTTGCCTATCGGCGAGCAACTCATCTTCACCCATGGCTTTTCCTTTTTCACCGCCTGATGGATTTTCTCCACAATGCGGGTAATGTTACCGCGTGCCTGGTCTTTGCTTATTCTGAACTTCCAGGTCTCGGGATAGCGTATGTAGTCGAGGTGGATGCCGTCCACATAGTATCGCTGTACGATTTCGCGACACATTTCAGCCAAGTAGCAGCCCGTCTGTGTCGCTTCAGGTCCATGTATCCATCCTGGTCTATTCGCTTGATGAGTCTTGGAAATCTCTTTCTCAGCTGTCTGCATCCGTAAGAGTTCCATTTTCCCACGGGTATGGTCACTACCCATGCATGCACCTCCATGCCCCTTTTGTGGCATTCGTCGATGGCAAACTGCAGGGCGTCATAGCCGGGCGACTTTCCGGGGAATCCCGACAGACAGCGTCCCAAGGCTCGTATTGCGAGGGATAGATAGTGGTGGCACGGATGCGTGTTTGCAGCAGTATGGTGTTGATGTTGGCTTTCTGCAGTCGGTCGAGGATAGCTCTCAGTTCCTCTTTCTGTTTCTCTGCCGAACGTTCCGACTGAGCATAAGAGTGGGGCCAGTCTATGCCCCCTATGGTGGTTAGCCACACGGCTCTTACTTCGTATTTGGGATTGGGGTTGACGGCGTAGAAACTCTGGCCATACGAGGCCACTGCAAGGTGAAAAAGTATAAATATTATATATAAATAGCGCATAATCTTTCAATTTGGCAACAAAGATACTGATATTTTTTCTTATTCCAAATAAAAATGTTACTTTTGCCAAGAAATTTAAACAAAAAAGAAGAAATGGTTAGCTTTTTACTGAGTTTGGTAGCCCTCGTTCTGGGTTATCTTTTTTATGGAAAGTTTGTGGCCCACGTGTTTGGACCCGACGACCGTCCTACGCCAGCAGTGACTAAGGCGGATGGGGTGGACTTTATCGTGCTGCCCAGTTGGAAAATCTTCATGATCCAGTTTCTCAACATAGCAGGTACCGGGCCTATCTTTGGCGCCATCATGGGTGCATGGTATGGTCCTGTGGCCTATCTTTGGATTGTATTGGGCTGTATCTTTGCCGGTGCCATGCACGACTATATGAGTGGAATGCTCAGTATCCGCCATGGCGGAGCAGGTCTTCCCGAACTGGTGGGCAAGTATCTGGGCGGCACCACCCGCAAGGTGATGCTTGTCTTCTCTGTGCTGTTGCTGATGATGGTGGGCGTTGTCTTCGTCTACAGTCCTGCCATTATCCTCGAGTCGATATGTGGTTCCAAGATGTTCTGGATCATCGCCATCTTCGTCTATTACATCATCGCCACCCTGTTGCCTATCGACAAGATAATAGGCAAGGTTTATCCTCTCTTCGCCATCTCGCTTCTCTTCATGGCTGCAGCTCTGATGATAGGTCTGATTGTCAAGATGCCTGCATCCCAGAGTTGTGGGACAATTTGTCGGAGAGCAATCTCAATGCCAATCCGGCATGGTTGGGTGCCGAGCCTTTTATGAGTAAGAACCCCTTGTTCCCTTGTCTTTTCATCACGATAGCCTGCGGTGCCATCAGTGGTTTTCATGCTACTCAGAGTCCGTTGATGGCTCGTTGTATGAAGTCGGAGAAGTTGGGTCGCCCCATCTTCTATGGGTCAATGATTACCGAGGGCATCGTGGCGCTCATCTGGGCCACCGTTTCTATGTATTTCTTCTATTATGGAGGCTGGCGCGAGGTGGTTTCTCCAGAGGTGGCACAGCAGTTTACTGCCCAGGCTGCCGATGGCGGCAAGACCTTGGTGCAGTATTTTGATGCGCCCACAGTCGTCAAGTTGGTTTGCTCCTCTTGGTTAGGAGTGGCAGGTGGCGTGCTTGCCCTCCTGGGCGTAGTGGCAGCACCTATCACCAGTGGCGATACAGCATTCCGCAGCGCGCGTCTTATCATTGCCGAGGCCATTGGACTAGAGCAACACTCCATGCACCGTCGTCTCTATATCTGCATCCCTATGTTTGTTGCCGCCATCCTTCTCTTGGTATGGCAGATGAACAATCCTGACGGCTTCAATGTTATCTGGCAGTATTTCGGATGGGCCAACCAGACCCTCTCTGTTTTCACCCTCTGGACACTCACCGTCTATCTGGTGCAGAGGCAGAAACCTTCATTGTCACCTTAGTGCCAGCCTTGTTCATGACGGTGGTTTGTTCCACCTTCCTGCTTATTTCCAAGCAGGCTCTCGGCTTGCAGTCTACTGTGGCCTACACGGGTAGCATCATCATCCTGGTGCTGGCATTGGTTTGGTTCTTCGCCTGGTACACCAAGTATCAGCGTACGATTCATTCATAATCATTTATTATAAACAACGTACAATTCACATGAAAAAATTAGTAGTTATGCTGGTAGCCCTGTTGATGACAGTAGCTGCCAATGCACAGTTTGAGGAAGGAAAAGTATATTGTGGCGCATCGCTCTCAAGCCTTGATTTGAGTTATAGCGGAAGCTCCGAACTGAAGTTCGGCATCAATGCCCAGGCAGGTTATCTTTTTGCCGACAACCTGATGGCAGTGGGAACCGTGGCTTATAATCATGTGGGCTCTTCAGATGTGAGCGACTATGTTTCTGTAGGAGCACAGGGACGCTATTACATCATTCAGAACGGACTCTATTTGGGCTTGGGTGCCAAGTATGTACATTCAGGTGGCTACAACGATGTGATGCCCGGACTCGAGGTGGGCTATGCCTACTTTGTGAGCAAAACGGTAACCGTCGAGCCTGCAGTGTATTACGACCAGAGCTTTAAGGATCACTCCGCTTTCTCAACCATCGGTTTCAAGGTCGGTGTTGGCGTATACCTCTAAGAGTTATGATGCGCCAATATCCTTCGGCCTTGCTTGACAAGGCGGTGGGCGAGTTTGCCAAACTTCCAGGAATCGGGCGCAAGACAGCCTTGCGCTTGGTTCTTCACATGCTTCGACAGAGTGATGAGGATGTGACGGCCTTTGCCGAAGCCGTAGAACGGCTGAAGAAAGAGGTGAAGTACTGCAGGGTGTGTCACAACATCAGCGATACGGATGTTTGCCCCATCTGCAGCGATCCGCGCCGCGATGCTTCCACGATTTGTGTGGTGGAGAATGTGCAGGACGTCATGGCAGTGGAGAACACCCAGCAGTTTCATGGACTCTATCATGTTCTGGGAGGCATCATCTCGCCAATGGACGGCATAGGTCCCAACGACTTGGAGATAGACTCGCTTGTAGAGCGGGTGGCTCAGGGTGGGGTGAAGGAAGTTATCCTGCGCTGAGCAGCACCATGGAGGGCGATACCACCAACTTCTTTATCTCTCGCAAGTTGGCTTCCTTTCCTGTCAGTCTTTCAGTGATAGCCCGTGGCATCTCTGTGGGCGACGAACTGGAGTATACCGACGAGGTGACCCTGGGACGTTCCATTCTCAACCGCACCCCCTTTGCTCAGTAGCAGGGGGCATCTTAGACAGTCCTCAAAACTTGTATATATTAATACCTTCTATAAAAAAGTATGTTAGATCTCAAATTAGTACAGCGTTACCTCATGCTCAATTTCTGGGTGATGGTGGGCGTCTGTCTGCTGATAGTAGTGCTCTATGAGACAGAGGTGCTTCTGCCTCTCGAGCAGTTCGACAATCCCCAGTTGGAGTTCTTCCTGCAGGTAGTCATGGAGTTTGCCTCCATCATCGTCATACCTGTAGCCCTGAAGCTCTTCTCCTTACCGTCGGTGCGTCGTCGGCTGTTGGAACATAAGGCTCGGCATTGATTACCTGGGGCACCGCACGCATACAGATGCTCTGCGTGCCCATGACCATAGACACTTTCTTGTATTATCAGACCATGTGGCCAGGTTTTGGCTATCTGGGCATCATTCTTTTGTTGTGTCTCTTCTTCGTCTATCCCTCCATGGCAGATGTATGGACGAGACAACCGAATCCTCTAAAAAAGATTAGGCTGTGAAACTGTCAGTAGTAATAGTCAACTATAACGTAAAGAATTATGTAGAGCAGTGTCTTCTTTCGCTTCATAAGGCGTTGGAGGGAATCGAAGCCGAGGTGTTGCTGGTGGACAATCATTCTGTCGACGGTTCGGTGGAGTATCTGCGCGAGCACTTCGACTGGGTTCGCATAGTGGCGAGCCGGCATAATCTGGCTTTGCCCGAGCCAATAACCTCGCCATCCGCATGAGTCATGGCGAGTATGTGCTTTTGCTCAATCCCGATACCATCGTGGCAGAGCCCACACTGCGTGAGGCTTTGGCGTGGATGGATGGTCATGCAGATACCGGTTCCTTGGGTGTTCGCATGCTGAATGCCTGTGGCGAGTCGGCAAGAGAGAGCCGTCGTGGAGTTCCTACGCCGATGGTGGCATTCTGGAAAATGATAGGCCTCTGCGAAAGAATGCCCGCACATCATCGCTTCGGACATTACTATATGGGTTATCTCGACTGGAACACACCAGCAGCCATCGAGGTGGTGAGTGGAGCTTTCTGCATGCTGCGGCGCGAGGCGCTCGACAAGGTGGGACTCCTCGACGAGGATTTCTTTATGTATGGCGAGGATATCGACCTGTCTTATCGTGTCCTCAAGGGCGGCTATCGCAACTATTATCTGCCATCGCTCATCCTTCACTACAAGGGCGAGAGCACGCAGAAGTCCAGTTTCCGTTATGTCCATGTGTTCTATGAGGCGATGCTTATCTTCTTCCGTAAGCACAATTCGGGCATGTCGCTGCTGCTCGCAGTGCCCATCAGCGCTGCCATATATGCGCGTGCGAGCGTGGCGGCTTTCGGTATGCTGCTCTCCAAGTTGCGCAAGAGTTTGGGCTTCACGCCCCGTCGCGAGGCTTCTCCCCGTTATCTCTTCTTGGGCAGCCAGCAGATGCTCGACGACTGTCGTTCCCTCAGTATGATGAACGGACTCGATGCTCAGTTCGTCCTGGCAGATGCGCAGACTATGCCCGATGGACATCTGTCGGTTTCTGTTCAGGCGATGTTGCAGGGTATGGGCAAGTCGGTGGTCAATATTGTCTACGATGCCGATTCTTACGACTATCAGCGCATCTTCGGTCTCTTCATGCAGCAGCCGCAGCGCCAGTGGAGGATAGGCACCTATCATGCCGCCACACACAAGATAGTGACCGACCGTGATGTGATAAGCTGATGTATCTTTTATTTCTGAAATATGCTATCCACCGAAACTATGAAATCTTTCCCTCCAGTCAGTCTGCGAGCCATGGAGCCCGAAGACCTTGACACGCTCTATACGTTGGAGAACGACCGTACGGTATGGGGCGTGAGTGCCACCAATGTGCCTTATTCGCGCAGCGTGCTGATCGACTACATCACTTCTTCCAAGAGCGATATTTATGCCGACGGACAAGTGCGGCTGATGGTTGACAACGAAGAAGGAGAGACGGTCGGTACAGTCGACTTGACCAATTTTGACCCCAAGCATCGCCGGGCAGAGCTTGGAATAGCCATAAAAAAAGAATTTCGCGGTCAGGGATATGGCAAGTCTGTTCTGCACGAAATATGTGGTTATAGCCGCAATGTGATACATCTGCATCAAATTTATGCCATTGTGGGTTGCGACAATGCAGGATGCCTCAAACTTTTGAAATCGTTTGGGTTTCAGGGAGATATCTGTTTGAAAGACTGGATTTTCTCAGGAAAAGAGTATGGCGATGCCATTTCTTGCAAAAAATTTTGTAAAAAAAGTTGCAGAAAAATTTGGTGGAATCAAATAAAAGCAGTACCTTTGCAACCGCAAATGAGAAATGAACCTCAAGCGGTTAAGATTTAATCTTCTTTTGGTGCGTTAGTTCAGTTGGTTAGAATGCCTGCCTGTCACGCAGGAGGTCACGAGTTCGAGTCTCGTACGCACCGCTTGTTCATCTCATCATTTCAACCTTACTGGTGCGTTAGTTCAGTTGGTTAG
>ENA-OQER01000074-OQER01000074.1-human-gut-metagenome-genome-assembly--contig:-NODE-74-length-49097-cov-7.548520_pt1 | contig 49097 bp, 70 predicted proteins | sample MGYA00242797_ERZ504639 | MGnify/ENA primary metagenome ERZ504639 (study PRJEB26092, sample SAMD00036306) | human gut metagenome | host: Homo sapiens | study: EMG produced TPA metagenomics assembly of... | reverse complement strand
CGCGTAAAAAAAGTACGAACCATACCGCTTACTTTCAAACGATACACTTCGCACTTCTCTTCTTAGCATTAATATTATATAAACGTAACTGTTCAGTACCTTCACAGTTACGTGCAAAATGCATAAAAAATCACCTTCGGTGATGGCATTTTGGCTTGTATGTCTCGGGATTTGGCATATTCATGCCAAAACACCTCGCGGTACAGTGACTACTGAATAGTTACATATAAAGTATCCGCAAGCCTCAGAAAAAATATTTCTCCGAATAAATCCTCAGATCCTCTTTTTCCCAGACTCCGCTTTCCACATGAAAACTGTTCAACACCGGATACTCCGCCATCAACGACAAAATCAGATAACTGGCCTTCGAATCAAACGCCAGCCGAATATCCTCCACCGACGGCCGTGACGGAGAAGACGGATGAGAATGCCAGTTTCCCAGCGGTTTTAACCCATTGACGCGCATATCCTTGATTGCATTCATCTGATCTCTCGGATCCAGCGTAAAGTGATCTTCCGCATGATCCTTATTTTCCAGAAAATACACCTTCTGGATCTCTCTTCCCTCTTCTGTTTCCACCCCGGCGAGAAGACCGCAGGCTTCCTCCGGAAGATGTTCTTTTGCATAATTTACAATCTCATCATAGAGATGATCTCTCATTCTTATAATCGCCATAACTGTCTCCTCTTCCCATTCTGTCTTTTCTGTTTCCTTTGATTCTGCCGGAAACACCAGGCACTCCGGGAAGCTGATATTGATATTCTTCATTACTGCTCGTCTCTCGTCGCAAACCGCCCTGCTGTCTCCTCGCAGACTTCCTGCTCATAATCGATCGGCTCCAGGATCGTCGGGTTGTCTCCGCATACCGGGCACTTATGTGTATCTTTCGGCAGTTTGATCTTGTGGAACTCCATCGTCAACGCATCAAACGTCAACAGAGAACCTGTTAAAAGATCTCCGACACCGATCAGATACTTGATCGCTTCCATCGCCTGTAAAGATCCGATGACACCACCCATCGCTCCGATAACACCTGCCTGTTTACAGGTCGGAACGGGCATCTTTTGGCGGCGGATTCTTGAATACACAACGGTAACACGGTCCCTGCCCCGGTACATAAGTCATCAGCTGACCTTTGAAACGGATGATTCCTGCATGAGAAAATGGTTTTTTCTCCAGGACACAGGCATCGTTAATCAGAAATTTCGCCGGAAAATTATCCGTTCCATCAATGATAAAATCATACTCCCGGATCAGTTCCCGGATATTGGATGCATCCACGAACATCCGATAAGTTTTAACCTCTATATCCGGATTCATGGCGTTCATAGTCTCTTTCGCTGATTTTACCTTTGCTTTTCCGATATCTGCGGTACTGTGGATAATCTGTCTTTGCAGATTGGAAAGATCCACCTCGTCCGCATCCACGATACCGATGGTTCCCACGCCGGCTGCTGCCAGATACATGGCTGCCGGTGCACCAAGACCACCGGCTCCGATGATCAGCACTTTACCTTTCAGGAGCTTCTTTTGTCCTTTCGCACCAACTTCTTTTAAGATGATGTGGCGGGAATAACGCTCGATCTGTTCATCTGTCATTGCCATTTAGCATCCACCTCCCATGAAGTACAGGAACTCTACATTGTCTCCCTCTTTTAACACGGTAGACTCTTTCTCCTCGGTTGCAATAAATTCTTCATTGATAGAAACGGTTACATATTCCGGCATCTCTACATTTTCCTGCTCGATCAGCTCCGGCAGTGTCAGTCCGTCTTTTACTTCTTTTTTCTCTCCTGCTACTGTGATAACCATGTCTTTTCTCCTTTATGTCTCTCTATACTCTCTTCAGATCTGTTCTTCGATCCAGCTGTTTAATTCTGCCTGTCTCAGCGCGCCCACTTTCCGGTCTTTCGCCTGTCCGTCTTTAAAGAGGATCAGGGTCGGATTAGACTGCACTTCATACTGCTCTGCCAGTTCCACATCAAAGTTCGTATTTACCTTATATACTTTGATCTTATCTTCATAATCATCTTCCGCATTTCCTAAAACCGGCGCCAGTTTTTTGCACGCCACACAGGAATCGGAATAAAAATCCACCAGAACCGGAAGCGATTCGTTCAATACTTTCTCTTCAAAATCTGCTTTGCTTACCCGTACTGCCATTATTCTTCCACCTTTCTTACATACATGGTGTAAGTGCCGTCTTCATTGTCGGTTAATTTCAGTACTTTATGTCCTTCTTCTTTCATGCTTCGCGGAACATTCTGTACCGGTTCCCCGTCGTTCATGCGGACAGCCAGGACCTCTCCATCCTCCAGTTCTTCGATGGCAACTTTTGCCTTTACGAATGTCAGGGGGCATACTTTATCGGTAATATCAACCTCATCGTTCACTTCAAAATCTAATTCAGCCATGATGGTTCTCCTTTCACTGTCCCTCGTACGCTTCTTTCAACTGCTTGCGGAAATCTTCCTCTCCCACACGCTGCAACGTCTTACGAAAACGTTCGCTTGGATTTGCATTTTTCTCAAAGAAAGTGATCGCCGCATCGGTCACACGAAACAGGGTTTCCTTGTCCGGGATCAGCGGAAGCAGTTCTTCTCCTTTGTAGATGTTATTTCCGAAAGTTCCGCCAAAAGATACAATATATCCCGGAGTTCCCTCCCATGCATCCACCGGGCAGCTCTTGACACAGCGACCGCAGTGATTACATTTCTCTGCATCCAGCTCTACTTTACCGTCCACCATTTTCAGTGCTTCCTGGCGACAGCTTTCACACATACACCACAGGAGATACAGTCGTCTTCTTTGTATGCGATGTTCATACCACCTTTGATTCCCACATCATTTTCTTCGGCTTTCAGACAGTTATTCTGACATCCGGTAACACCGAATTTGAACTTATGCGGAAGTTCCCGTCCGAAATATCTGGCATCCAGTTCTTTTGCCAGTGTGTAGGTGTCGATACATCCGCTGGGACAGACTTCCGATCCCTGGCAGGCTGTGATGGTACGGACACGTGGGCCGCACACGCCGGTTCCCACACCGCCTTTTGCCAGTTCTTCTTTTACCTCGGCAAGTTCTTCCACTTTGATAAACGGAATCTCGATTCCCTGACGGGAAGTCATATGTACATAGCCACGGCCGTATTTTTCTGCTACTTCCGCCACTTTTTGATATTTTCTGCAGTCAGGTTACCGCCGATCACTGCCAGTCGCAGGAACCGTAACCTTTCTGTTTCTGTCTCATATAACCGCCTTTTTTTAAGGTGCGTAATCTACTTTCTGTGCCATCGTTCTCTCTCCTTTACCTTACCGCTGTGCGATCGTTTCCATCGCCTGTGCAAAATCTGCTTTCAGATCTTCGATATCCTCGATTCCCACGCTCACCCGGATCAGATCTTCAAAAACACCTGCATCTTCTTTTTCCTGTTCCGAACTGTGAAGACTGATCGTGGATCCCGGATGTATCACTAATGTCTTCGTATCCCCGATATTGGAAAGCGTGTATGGGATCTTCAGTGCATCAATCAATGCAAATGCATTTTCCTTGCTTCCCACCCGCAGTGTCAGGATCGCTCCGTATCCTCTGGAAAATTGTTTTTCAGAGATCTCATACCAATTGCTGCTTTTCAGTCCCGGATAGTTGACAGTAACAGACGGATACGTCTTTCCAGCCACTGTGCAAGTTCCAGCGCATTGCTGCACTGCCGTTCCATCCGCAGTCCCAATGTCTCCATCCCGATCAGATTCAGATACGCGTTCATCGGTGCCAGACATGCACCGGTGTCACGGAAAAGGCTGTTTCGGAGCCTTGCGATATACGCCATCGGTCCGAACTTTTTATAGGCTGCGATCTGCGGATACATCTGGGGATCCCATTGGAATCTTCCGCTGTAAGTAAGAATACCGCTGATCGAATTGCTGTTTCCGTTGATGTATTTGGAAGAAGAATTGACCACGATATCTGCACCATGTTTTAGTCCCTGGAAAAGGTAGGCTGTTGCTGTCGTGTTGTCCAGAATCAGTGGAATCTTATGTGCATGTGCAATCTCTGCCAGCCGTTCCACATCGGTCACATCCAGACAGGGATTGCCGATCGTCTCTGCAAAAAGCAGGCGGGTATGTTCGTTGATGGCTCCTTCGATCGCTTTCCAGTCATTGTTTTTTACATACCGGGTTTTGATACCAAATTCCTCGATATCACGAAACAGATCGATAGATCCTCCGTAAAGACTTGCAGAAGAGACAATCTCGTCCCCGCTTCGCACAATATTTAAAATGGCTTCATGATCGCCGCCATACCGGAAGCACAGGCGATCGAAGCATGCCGCCTTCCAGTTTCGTGATTCTGTTTTCAAATGCGGTTACTGTCGGGTTCCCTACACGGGTGTAACAGTATCCGGGAGCTTTATTTTCAAATATTTTTTCCAGATCTGCGGCTGTATCCTGTTCGAACGCACTGCTTTGATAGACCGGGGGAAGGGTTGCTCCGTTTGCCTCCCGAACCACTCCTGCATGGAGAAGGTCTGTATTAAAACTCATACGCTTATTCCTCTCTCACAGTAACGCTCTAGGATCATCCCGCGGAACGTTACTTTTTATTTCAAATATTCAGCCACCGCTGTTGCTGCGTTGGCTCCATCGGAAACCGCCGTCACTACCTGGCGCAGTTTCTTGGTTCTGGCATCTCCTGCCACATACAATCCTGCCAGACTGGTTTCTCCGGTTTCGTCTGCTTTCACATAGCCTGCCGAATCCAGTTCCACCAGATCCTTTACCAGTGCCGTCTGCGGAACCGATCCGAAGCTACGAATACGCCATCTACATCGATTACTGTTCCGTCTTCCAGAACAACACCTGTCACTTTCGCTTTTCCGGTGATTTCTTTCACCTGATGTTCCAGTACAAACGTGACATTCTCTTTTTTCTTTCAGTTTTTCTACTGTAACGACTGCGCCACGAAACTCTTTTCTTCTGTGGATCACATACACCTGCTCCGCCAGACCTGCCAGATAACCGGCATCATCCAGTGCGGTATCTCCACCGCCAAGTACGGCAACTTTTTTGCCCCGGTAAAAGGATCCGTCGCAGATCGCACAGTAGGAAACACCTTTTCCTGCATATTCTTTTTCTCCCGGAATATCAGCCCTCCGTGGGGATGCTCCCGCTGCATAGATCACGGTCTTTGATTCGATCACAGAACTGTCTGAGAAGGTCATCTGAAACTGTCCGGACTCTTCTTTTTGGATCCTGGTCACTTCCTGTTCCAGAAATTCAACTTCGAGTTTTACGGCATGTTCCCGGAATGTCTCTCCCAGATCATACCCGCTGATTCCCGGCATTCCCAGATAGTTGTCTACCCGACCGCTCTCTGCGATCTGTCCGGTTCCTTCATATTCTTTTTCTATCACTATAGCTGACAGGTTTGCCCGCTTCGCATAGATCGCCGCGCTTAAACCTGCCGGGCCGCTGCCGATGATACTTACATCATATACCATATCTTTCGTTTCCTTATTATTCTTCTTTCAGATCGCCCTTCTTTACAGAAGCCACGCAGAAGTCTAGTCTCTCTTCATCACTGTCTTCGTCATCCCCATTCATGCCTGTTACACTGGATCGGTTCGGATCCACCCTGCAACTACGGTTACCTTTCCGGTTCCTGCTCCTTTGGATGCTCCCGGTACACGGAAGGTTTCCACATCCAGCGGTTCGATAGATACTTCTTCTGCATGTGTTGCCTGCGGTACCCATTCGTATGGTGTGCGGTATGCACGGTAAACCATGTTCATCTTGAAGTTTCCGCCGATATTTTTAAAGTAAGGGTTCACATATTCCCATACGATCTCATGTTCCGGTGTCACTTCGATCAGATGTCCGTCTGATCCTTCGGTGATCAGTGTGTTGCCGTTTGGCAGTCGCTGTGCAGAACTGATGTAGGAACTGTAAAACTTGGAAGCATCGGTAAATAACAGATTTCCTGCTTCCAGTGGGGTGTACTGCCAGATGATCTCCAGTGTGATCGGATCAAATTCCAGAACACGGGAGTAATCTCTGTGTGCGTTGTTGTTACCGGTCGGTGCGGACGGATTCGGATTACCGTAACCACCTTCACCACCGTTATCGAATACCAGCAGATTGCCTTCTCCCGGCAGACCCTTCGGAATCATGTGGAAATGATGCTGGCCGATGATCCATCCCAGTTTGCGAAGCTCTTTCGTTTTAGAAAAATCAGGTCCGATCTGCCATACGATTTCTCCGGTTTTCTTGCTGATGATCGCCAGAATATTTGCATTTCTCGCATCAAAGATCAGGTTGTCCGGATGGAATCTCTCATCTCCCGCATCGTACCATTTGTTCTCTCCGAGAACAGATACGCAGTTAATGTGCATCCAGTCACCACCGGCTTCTCCGTGAAGTCCCGGATTACGGAACAGAACATTTTTTGCAGCTTCATCAAAATCAAATTCTTCAAAATGATCAGAAGCACGCCAGCTCCACAGAATATTCCCTTCCCAGTCTACTTCGATGATCTTGTCATCGATCAGTTTTTTATCGGAAATCTCATGATTGTATACATTTTCATGGGTCAGGATGATGGTATTCCACTGTCGGTTTTCGTTTCGCCGCCCGGATAATAATATCCGACGGTATTTCCTTCTCTCTGGTAATCGTGATGCTGTCTTGCCTGCCAGGTCGGTTCTTTTCCCGGATCTGCGATCAGTTCTGTGTGATCGAATTTCCAGACGATATTTCCGTCATAATCCACCTGCACCAGATCCAGCTGATCTTGATATGCATATTTTCCACCACGCTCTCCGGTAGTTCCCATTACATACCCACCCGGAAGGATCTTGTTCGGAAATCCGCCAAGACCTGCCCACAGATTCACTTCGTTTCCGTTCATATCGATCAGAAGTGCTCCTTTTGCGGATGGATAAATTGTGTATCCGTTATACGCTTTCTCTTTGTTATATACTAAAACTCCTGTTGGAAATACAGTTGGATAACCCATATTCTTTTACCTCCTGTGATCTGTTTTTTCTCTATGCCAGTTTTTTAATCTCTTCCTGAATGATCAGCGGATGAACCTCACCCACCAGTCTGTTTTTTATCTCTCCGTTTTTGATAAACAACAATGTCGGTACTGCCGAGATATCAAATCTGCTCTGTAACAGTGCTTCCTGATCAATGTTGCATTTTCCGAAGAATACATCGTCTCCTTTTTCTTCGGAAAGTTTATTTAATGCACCCGCCAGTTTCTTACAGTGGCTGCATGCGGTGGTGTAGAACTCTACAACCACCGGTTTGTCTTTATTGATTTCCTGGTCAAAATTATTTACGTTCAGTTCCTGTATCATAACTGCGGTTCTCCTTTGTCTCTTATTCGATGGTCACATTATCCGGAAATGCGATTTTGGCCACATCGGTGTTGATAAAATCGCGGACATTGTAATCTTTCGGAAAACTTCCGTGTTCAAATCCCCATTTTTCGATGTCTTCCAGATGTGTCGTTGCTTCCTCGGAAAATCCAGGCTCAAAGCTGTAGTTTTTCCAGTTTTCTTTAAAGTCTTCTGCTTTCAGACCAAGTTTGTCTGCCAGGTATTCTGCAGATTCATCCAGATGATCGTTGATATACTGCGTACTTTCATCGACAGCCTGCAGGAACTTAGCAAGAGTGTCTGTATTTTCTGAAATATATTTGTCGGTTGACAGGAAGTAGGATCCGGTCTGAATACCGATTTCCTGGGAAGTTGCCACCTGTACCCAGCCGGCTTCTTCGATATACTTTGCTTCGGAACCGTTGGCATACACAGCGGATGCACCGTCTTTCTGGATCAGCGCCAGTCTGGTCTGAGAAGAATCGGTGTTGATCAGATTCTGTTTGCTCTCATCCAGACCCAGATATTCGATGCACTTACTTGCATAATAGTATGTTACCGTTCCTTCCTGGTACATGAATCCTGCGGAACCATCCAGGCTCTTCGGATCATCTGCGTATTTCGGATCTACATACAGGCCACCGGACAGGGCCGACTGACACCGGAGATCTGAGAAAAGATCTGCAGGTTTGTGGCATCCAGAGTATTTCCCAGACGATTGACTGCTGCATAATCTGCCATCATTCCGATGTCTGCGGTTCCGTTGACTACCGCATCGATGGTATTGATACCGGCTACAAACTCTGTCGTCTGTAAGTCAATGCCGTATTTTTCAAAAATCCCCTGCCAGAGACCAATTTCTGTCGCATACTGATCAAGCTGACCGGTCATCACTGCATCTCTCACGGTCACCAGATCTCCACCGGATGAAGATGCATCGGAGGATGCTGTTTTGTCTGTTGTCTGTGTGCTGCTATTTCCGCATCCGGCAAGTGTTCCAATGACAAAAACTGCTGCGGCTGCCAAACTGATGATTCTTTTTTTCATAATAATGTTTTCTCCTCTTTTTAAAGCTGTTTTATAACTATTCAGTAGGTAGTATTCCGCGAGGTGTTTTATGGTTTCCGCGAAACTGCTTTCTCCTCATATCGCAATCTCGCAGGTATTTTTCTCTTCCGGATTCCTACGCTTTTCGCACTCCGAAATGTTTTAAGAATGTACAACCGAAAAGCTGAAGCAGACGGTCTGCAACGAATCCGATCAGTGCCAGGGTAACGATCCCTGCGAACGCCCAGGCTGTTTTGTAGTACATCTTGGAGCTCTGGATCAGATATCCAAGACCGTCGTTGCCAACCAGCATCTCTGCCGCGATCACACAGATGATACTGCTGCTGAGTCCCAGCCGGATACCGGTGAAGATATTCGGAACTGCGGAAGGCAGTACCACGGTGAAAAACACTCTCAGCCGGCTGCGCCCATACAGGAAGCAGCCTCCATCAGAGAATGATCGGTAGCAACCACTCCTGCGATCGTATTGACCAGCACCTGGAAAAATGCTGCATACAGAATCAGTGCTACTTTGGAAGTATCATCCACCCCAAACCACATCAGAAACAGGGATGTCAATGCGATGGCCGGGATAAAACGAAACAGACTTAAGATCGGTTCCACGATCCAGCGGATCGGTTTGAAATGTCCGACCACCAGTCCGACCGGTACGGCAATAACTACCGCCAGTCCCCAGCCTTTCAGTACACGGTTTACGGATGCTGCAATGTCCGACCACAATGTGCCGTTACTTACCAGTTCCTTGATTGCTGTCCAGGTCTCTGCCGGACTTGGGAGGAAGATCTCATCATACTGTAAGGATCCCAGTCCCCAGAACAGAAAAACGATCAGCCAGGAGACGATTCCTGTTTTGATAACCTTCAAAGGCAGATCCCAACTGCCTGTCTTTTTTGTATTTGCTGTCTGTGACGCCATGCTTTCTGCCTCCTTCCTAAATATAGTACATACTGGATACATCCAGTCCTTTGTTTGTCAGTGTCGTTGTCGTCTTATCATCAAAGACATACATCTGATTGATGACTACCCATACTTTGTCGCCACTCTTTAACGGTCCGTTGACCAGCGGAGAATTGGTTCTTATAGTGATACCCTTGATATTTAACAGTACCTCGAAGTAATTGCCACGGAAGATACTCTGTTCTACGGCAGCCTGTTCGTAGATAGAACTCTGTTCCGTCACATCTTTCGGGCTTTTAATCTCCACAAATTCCGGTCGGATGATTGCCCTCGTATCCGGTCCGATGGAATCAAATCCTTTTAACTTTCCGTATTCTTCAATGATCGAAGATTTTCCGATAAACTGTGCCACAAACGGTGTCTTCGGATGCAGGTAAATCTCCACCGGATCTCCCATCTGTTCTACGCGGCCCTCGTTGGTGATGATGATCTCATCCGCCACCTCGATCGCCTCGTCCTGGTCATGTGTTACGAAAATACTGGTAATTCCGATCTTATCGATCGTCTCTCTTAACCAGGTACGAAGTTCCTGTCGAACTTCGCATCGATTGCTGCAAACGGTTCATCCAGAAGCAGTACTTCCGGATTCGGTGCCAGTGCTCTTGCAAGTGCGATTCGCTGTCTCTGACCACCGGAGAGCTGATCCGGATATCTCTTTTCCAGCCCCGGAAGCCCTACCAGATCCAGCAGCTCGGTTACTCTCTGTTTGATAAATTTCTTATCTTTCTTCTGGATCTTTAACCCATAAGCAATGTTGTCATATACCGTAAGATAAGGAAATAATGCGTAATTCTGAAATACGAATCCGATTCCTCTCTGACTCGAAGGAAGATCGTTCACCACATTCCGTTGATACAGATATCTCCGGAATCCTGATGCTCCAGCCCGGCAAGCATTCGGAGGATCGTTGTTTTCCACTTCCGGATGGTCCGAGAAGACCAACCAGTTTTCCTTTTTCAATTGCAAAGTTCACCTCTTTCGATGCCTGAAAATCACCGAAAGATTTATTGATATTTTTTAATTCAATATACATAGCTTGTCGTCCTTTTCTCTCTCCTGTGCCTGTTTTTGTATTACCTATTATTCCTATCGAATTAGTATGTTGTATTCGTTGTAGAGATAATATCACTTATACGTTTTTATGTCAATAAATGTAGTTATAGGAATTTTTTAGGATTGGCTATAGGTTTTTCCTATAGCAAAAAGATCCCGTACAGTTTTATCCTCACCTGTACGGGATCTTTTCTATATGTTTTCTTTATTTTGCTCTCGCCATAGCCTCCTGATAATCTTTCGTATCCACGAAGATCTCTTCTTTCCATGGGTTCTTCTTCTGTGCTTTTGCTCTCTTTAATATATAAGCAAATACGAACACGTTCACAGCAAAGGATACTACCGAGATCAGTCCCTGTGCCGTCGGACTGGCAACGGTCGGCATGGTGCTTCCCATCGCTGCTGCGATACCACCTTCTCCATAGACAGAGGTTACGGTTGTAAAGCGACTCGCATCCTGAAACAGTGGGAACACCTGCGCAAACATGCACACAGTGCCAGGGTGTTTGCACGGTTCTGGATCCAGCCGCCTTTATTCCACAGTGCTGCTGCGAAGGTCGGTGCCAGAAGCAGTGCCAGACCACAGTACCAGGAATGGGTCGGCAGGTTCAGGTAAGTATACTGGAAGTTCCAGATATCATAGGCCAGAACATATACCCAGATCATATCCGGCCACAGCATATCCTGCTTGTTTTTGGAAGAGTAGATACCCCACCAACCGGTCATACAAACAATATTGAAAAGTCCTGCCAGACCGTTCAGTACATTCCACCAGCCGCCGTACAGCCATACACCTTCCGATGACATCCACCAGCCGCCTGCCAGAGAACCTGCGCGGATCGCGGATTCAAAATCAGATGCCACTGCAATCAAGATATTGATCGCTACAATAACAAACGGAAATGCTTTGAACCAGTGTGCTTTTCCAAGTTTTCCCCAGTGGTACTTCAGGATCATAAATCCGATACAGCCTGCGGTTGCCGCATACAGTTTCGCATAATGGAACCAGCTGTTCATATGTACGTAAGTATCATTGTTCAGCGCCCATTTCGCACCGGATGCCGCCCCGATATAGATTGCGATAAAATACACCGACAATACCGCCGGGAGTACCAGGAAACATGCGATTCCTCCCCATTTCGACCGCCTTGCGATCTCATTCATGATTACCAGTCCTGCAAAGACTAACAGCCAGCCAAGCAGCTGCCATCCTGCTGTTTCTCCATAAATCTGAAAAAACATACACTCACTCTCCTTTTTCTTACGCGGAATCTTTATTCCACTTCTATTTCCTTAATGTTGAATTCACTTCCCTGCAAAAGATACGTGTGTTCACTGCCACAGTGCGGACAGATCTTTCCATATTCTATGGTCGAATAGGTCTTCTCACATTCCTCACAGTATGTAATTGCAGGAAGTGTCTCCACAATAAGTTCTGCTTCCTCAAACAGCGGCCGTTTCTTCGCCGCCCACGTCCAGCAGTTCTGCAGGTAGGATTCGATCACCGTCGAGACCTCCCCAAGTTCCAGAACCACTTTCCGTATTTTTTCCACTTCATTCTCTTTCGCCACCTTCTCCAGATGATCCATGATATGAAATGTCACGCCAAGTTCATGCATACCTGCATTCTCCTATTTCTTCTTCGCAAACTTCACTTTAATGGACTGTTTCACCATATTCGGAAGAATGTATTTCAGTTTATCCTCCGATGCCCGCATCACGGACGCTCCCGGAAGTTCTCTGTGCAGATGGATCGCGTCAAAGACACATTTGTGGTACATACACCACAACCGATACATTTATTCGGATCCACCACAGAAGCTCCACAGGACAGACAACGGGAAGTCTCTGCTTTTACCTGTTCTTCCGTCAGACTGTGAGACAGGTCGCGGAAGGTCGCTGCCTGTGCTTTTTCATCTGCTTTCGCCGGAATCTGGCGTTTGGATGTATCGTAACTTTCCACGGAAATATTGTTTTTATCCAGCTCCACAAAATCATCGACGGTTTCTTCCTATGGTCAGGGTACAGTTTTCATGTACATAACGATGAAGGGAAATCGCACCCTCCGTCCTGCTGCGATCGCATCGATGGCAAATCTCGGTCCTGTATACACATCACCGCCGACGAAGATATCCGGCTCAGAGGTCTGATAGGTCAGTTTATCTGCCAGTGCACCGCCGTTCGACCGTCTCTTCAGATCCAGGTTATCCAGCATATTACCCCATTCGATCGCCTGTCCTACGGAAAAGATCACATGCTTACACGGTATGGTCACAGTCTGCTCTTCATCGTATTCCGGTGAAAATCTTCCCTGTTCATCCAGTACACGGATACATTTTTTAAATACCACACCGGCCACTTTTCCGTCTTCTTCCAGCACTTCTTTCGGTCCCCAGCCGCAGTTCAGCTCGATACCTTCTTCCAGTGCTTCCGCAATCTCTTCCTTACTTGCCGGCATATTTTCCCGCTGTTCCAGACAGAACATGGAGATCTTCGCATCCACACAACGGCTGCTGATTCTCGCCGCATCGATGGCTACATTACCACCGCCGACAACCACAACATCACCTTCAAGCGCAAAGCTTTCTTTCGCTCCCGCTTCCCGCAAGAAATCAACGGCTGCATAAGTACCTTTGCATTCTCTCCTGTGATACCCGGTTTTCTTCCACGCTGCATCCGATCGCCACGTAGAAACCTTTATAACCCTGTTCCCGCAGTTCTTCGATCGTGATATCTTTTCCGATCTCAGCCAGGAGAACTATGATAAGATTGACCTCCACCGTCCATACGTTGACAAGATTGTATTGGTTAACGAGGAGGGCAAGCCAATGTATCGTGAGAGCGACTTGATCGATGTTTGGTTCGATTCTGGTTCAATGCCTTACGCCCAGCTCCACTACCCATTCGAGGGAGAAATGGCCCGTGGTACAGAGGCTGACCGCGATGCACTCATCCACAGTACCTACGAGGGATATGCTATTCCTCCTAAGTTCTATCCTGCCGACTTCATCAACGAGGGCGTGGATCAGACACGTGGATGGTTCTTCACCCTGCATGCCATCGCTACCATGGTATTCGATAGCGTAGCCTTCAAGAACGTCATCTCTTCTGGTCTCGTTCTCGATGCCAAGGGCAACAAGATGAGTAAGCACGTGGGCAACGTGACCAACCCATTCGAGATGATCGACAAGTATGGTGCCGACCCTGTTCGTTTCTATATGATGACCAACAGCGAGCCTTGGGATAACCTCAAGTTCGACCTAACGGTGTGGACGAGACCCGTCGTAAGTTCTTCGGTACCTTATATAATACCTACAGTTTCTTCGCCCTCTATGCTAATGTAGATGGTTTCGATGCTGAGGCTGCTCAGGTGCCATTCGAAAAGCGCCCAGAGATTGACCGCTGGATTCTCTCTTCACTCAATACCCTCATCAAGGGCGTTGACAGAGAGTTGGCTGGCTACGACCCAACCCGCGCAGGCCGTCTCATCGATGCTTTCGTCAACGATGACCTCTCCACTGGTACGTTCGTCTGAACCGTAAACGTTTCTGGGGTAAGGAGATGAGCGAGGATAAGCTTAGTGCTTACCAGACTCTCTATACCTGCCTGATGACAGTGGCTAAGCTCCTGGCACCATTTGCTCCATTCTATGCAGACGAGTTGTATCACGACTTGGGTGGCGAGTTGGAGAGCGTACATCTCGATAAGTTCCCTGTAGCTGATGAGGCTGCTATCGATGCCGACCTGGAGGAGCGTATGGCCATTGCCCAGAAGATTACTTCCATGGTATTGGCATTGCGCCGCAAGGTGAACATCAAGGTTCGCCAGCCACTCCAGCAGATCATGATTCCTGCCGTAGATGATGTACAGAAGGCACACATCGAGCAGTAGCCGGACTGTTGAAGAACGAGGTGAACGTGAAGGAGGTTAACTTCATTGAGGGGCAGGGCATTCTCGTGAAGAAGGTGAAGTGTAACTTCAGAGTGATGGGTAAGAAGTTCGGCAAGCTGATGAAGGGTGTTGCTGCCCAGATGTCAGCGCTCGACCAGGACCAGATTGCAGCCTTCGAGAAGACAGGCAACATCACACTGAACGTTGACGGACAGGAAGCCGTGGTAGAGGTAGCCGATGTGGAGATTATCTCAGAGGATATCCCAGGATGGCTCGTATCTAACGAGGGCAATCTGACCGTAGCGCTTGAGGTAGAGTTGACCCCTGAATTGAAGAAGGAGGGTATGGCCCGTGAGCTGATCAACCGTATCCAGAACCTCCGCAAGGAGACAGGTCTTGAGATTACCGACCGCATCAAGGTGACTGTGGCTCCTAACGAGGAGACCAATGCTGCCATAGAGGCTTTCGGCGACTACATCAAGACACAGGTGTTGGCTGACTCTATCCTGATAGCAGAAAACAATGGATCAGAAACTGAGTTCGACGAGTTCAAGCTCAATATTCTGGTAGAGAAAAATTAATCATACATTTTATTAACTTAATACTTAATATCTATGGCAAGCGAAAAGAAAAGATACAGTGATGAGGAGCTCGAGGAGTTCCGCGGCATCATAAACGAGAAACTGAAAGTGGCACGAGCCAATTATGAGGAAATGATGGCACAGCTCAATCATTCAAACAGTAATGACATCATTGATACATCACCCACCTACAAGGCTTTGGAGGAGGGTAGTGAGGCTCAGAGCAAAGAGGAGATTATCCAGATGGCACAGCGCCAGCAGAAATTCATCTTGGGGTTGGAGGCCGCTCTCATTCGCATCAAGAACAAAACTTACGGTATCGACCGTGAGACAGGAGAGTTGATTCCTAAAGAGCGTCTCCGGGCTGTTCCGCATGCTACGTTGAGTGTCGCTTCTAAGCAAGCCAGAAAGCATTAACTCAACTTTCGCAAACAGGGAAGTAAAAAAAGTTAAAGGAGTTAGACAAATGCTTTAGAGCACTTGAAATAAAACATCAAGGCTATTGGCTATAACTTCTAACGATTGAAGGGAGTGATAACTTCTTTAACTTTTATAACTTCTGAACTTGCCAAAGTTCAATTATTAATAAATGAAGCAATGTAAAATTCATACAGGATGGCTCGTCACGGCAATGGTGGTGGCATTACTTGTAATCGATCAGATTATCAAGCTTTATGTCAAGACCACTTTTGCCTTGGTGAGTCTGTTCGTGTTACAGACTGGTTCTTTATAGATTTCGTGGAGAACAATGGTATGGCATGGGGCATGTCGTTTATCAACAAACTCACGCTGAGTTTGGTTCGTACTGTTGCCATCATTGTCCTGCTGTGCTATCTGCGCAACATCATCAAGGCCGGAACCCATCGCCTGCTGTATATCTATATGGTGGCGCTGGTTACCACGGGTGCCATTGGCAATATGATAGACTCTATGTTCTATGGTCTCGTATTCACTTCTTCCGAAGCTTTCTATGTAGCCAAATTTGTACCTTTTGGTCAAGGTTACTCAGCATTTATGATGGGTAAGGTGGTCGATATGTTCCGTTTTCCTTTCTTCACCTTTACATGGCCTTCGTGGTTCCCGTTTTGGGGAGGAAGCGAGTTTACGTTCTTCGATCCGGTATTCAACTTTGCCGACTCTTGTGTCACGGTAGGTATCATCTCTCTCTTGCTCTTCTGTCGTAAGGAGTTGGAGGCTTTAGGTAAGAAGGAGGAGGTTACGGACAAGAAGGAAGAAACTTCGGATAAGAATAAGGAGAATTTAGGCACGAAGAATGAGGAGGAAAAGGCATGATGAAAATGAAGCAGACTCTGTGGGTATTGGCTCTCTTGATGTCGGCATGCTGTATGTCGCTTACGGGGTGTAAGCCCAGCCTGCCCGATGACGTATTGTCGCAGGGCAAGATGGAGGATATTCTTTATGACTATCATCTCGCCTTGGCCATGGTTCAGAATGAGGGTGGCGATGAGACGCAGCGCTTTATCTACAAGGATGCCGTGCTGCGAAAGCATGATGTGACATCGGCAGAGTTCGACTCTTCTATGGTTTACTACATGCGCCATACCGACAAGATGTACACCATCTACAAGAACCTTAGCGACCGGCTCAACGATGAGGCTGTGTCGTTGGGGGCAGATGCCAGCGACCAGAGCCGCTTTGGCGATTTGGCTTCTTCGGGCGACACTACCAACATCTGGCGTGGTGCGCAATCATTGGTGTTCATGACAGCCAAGCCACTCAACTATTATAATTTCGAGGTGAAGGCAGACACGTCTTTCCATAAGGGTGACTGTATCATGCTCGATTTTGAGTCGCATTTCATTTATCAGGATGGTATACGTGACGGACTGGCTGTTTTGGCGGTTCAGTTCAGTAACGACAGTATCGCCTCGCAGGTAGTTCATGTACAGAGTTCTCAGCATTACTCCATGCAGGTGGAGGACCGTGATACGCTTGGTATCAAGAGTGTCAAGGGATTCTTCTTGCTCAACAGTGGTGACTTCTCCAACGACTTCAGTTCGGCAACAACGCTCAAACTGATGTTTCTGGATCATATCCGCATGATCAAGATGCACAAGAAGCCAGTACAGCCCGTTAATGTATCATCGGGTGATGCAGACAGGTTTGACAAGGACAGTATGGGTAAGCCCGGCGTCAATACACCGGCAGAAGCTGTGAAACCGGCTGATGAGTCGGTGTCTCCAAAAACAGTTTCCCGCAAGGCCGATATGCCTCTGAAGCCAACTCCTGCTGTCAACAGAAAGCTTATCGCTCCTCGAGAACTAAAGAAAATAGAGAAGGTGGATGTCAAGGCTATCAAATAGGTAGCCGTTCAAATGTCAGCCAATCAAACGGAAGTGAGAGAATGAAGAGATATGCAGCTCATCAGATCGTCCTGGAAGATGGAACGGCTATAGAACAAGGAATCGTTGAGTTGTCCGACGGGGGTGTTGTGGCAAGGACTTTTCCCTTTTGGCACGAACAGCCCATGACAGAATGGCTTGGAGGCGTGATAGAAGTCAAGGCTGATGAAGCCGGACGCCTCAGAGCTTATCATCATGGACATCGGTTGGGAGTATAGAGATTTCACTCCTTCACTCCTCTTATCCGGTAGTTCAATTATAAACAAAGAGTAATCAATAAAACTAAAACGATAGATTATGTTAAGCGTAGATCAGTTAGAAGACAAATTGATAGACTTGGCTTTCGCTGAGGATATTGGTGACGGTGACCATACCACTCTCTGCTGTATTCCAGAGGATGCTATGGGTAAGAGCCATCTGCTCATCAAGGAAGATGGCATCTTGGCAGGTGTGGAAGTAGCCAAGAAAGTGTTTGCACGTTTCGACCCAACCATGAAGGTGGAGGTGCTCATGCAGGACGGTACTCCTGTCAAGAAGGGTGATATCGCCATGGTGGTAGAGGGAAAGATCCGTTCTTTGCTTCAGACAGAGCGACTGATGCTCAACATCATGCAGCGCATGAGTGGTATTGCTACTATGACAGCCAAGTATGTGAAGCGTCTGGAGGGAACAAAGACACATGTTCTCGATACCCGTAAGACCACACCAGGTTTGCGTATGCTTGAGAAGCAGGCTGTGAAGATAGGTGGAGGAATGAATCATCGTATCGGTCTCTTCGATATGATACTTCTCAAGGATAATCATATCGACTTCGCTGGTGGTATCGACAACGCCATCGACCGTTGTCATGCTTACCTGAAGGAGAAGGGGCTCAACCTGAAGATAGAGATTGAGGTTCGCAGCTTCGACGAACTCGACCAGGTGTTGAAGCATGGTGGTGTCAACCGTATCATGCTCGACAACTTCTCTGTGCCTGATACCAAGAAGGCTGTGGACATCATCGCCGGCAAGTACGAGACGGAGTCATCAGGCGGCATTACTTACGACACCATCCGCGACTATGCCGAGCAGGGAGTTGACTTTATCTCTGTGGGTGCGCTTACCCATAGCGTGAAGGGATTGGACATGAGTTTCAAGGCCTGCGAGTAAGTAATTGAAGATTTATAGTGAAGAAGAACGAAGAGGGAGGACTCTTTATGCTTTCTTTTTGTTCTACAGTACAATATTCTTGAGGAGTTGGGAGTTTTTCCTAACTCCTTATATATATAATAAGGTGTAATTTTATGAATAAAATTTTTGCTTCGGCCTTGATGGCTGCAGCTTTGGTGGCGGTGTCTCAGAGGCAGATGCCTGTACCAATTTCATTGTGGGCAAGAAGGCATCTGCAGATGGTTCTGTGCTCTGTTCTTACAGTGCTGACGATTATGGTATGTTTCAGAACCTTTGTCATTATCCAGCTGCCAAGCATGCCAAGGGAACCATGCGCAAGGTGTTCGACTGGGATACCAACAAGTATCATGCGAAATACCAGAGGCGCCAGAGACCTATAATGTAATAGGTAATATCAATGAGTGGCAGGTTACCATTGGCGAGACTACCTATGGCGGTCGCGAGGAGATGGTCGACTCTACAGGTGTTCTCGATTATGGATCGCTTATCTATATTGCCTTGCAGCGTTCCAAGACAGCCCGCGAGGCTATCAAGGTGATGACTACATTGGCCAATACCTATGGTTACAACTCAGAGGGTGAGACCTTCACTATCTGCGATCCCAACGAAGCTTGGATCATGGAGATGATGGGCAAGGGAGCCGGCAGTAAGGGAGTAGTATGGGTGGCTCAGCGTATTCCTGATGATGCCATCTGTGCTCATGCCAACCAGAGTCGTATCGGTAAGTTCAACATGAAGGATAAGCACAATGTGATGTATGCCAAGGATGTGGTGGCTTTTGCACGCAGCAAGCTGGTATAAAGGCAAGGATGCCGACTTCTCTTGGAAGATGGCTTATGCCAAGCCCGATTTCTCGGGTCGTCGCTTCTGTGATGCGCGTGCTGGGCTTTCTTCAATCATTTCAAGGACATGAGCCGTTACCTGCCTTGGGCGCTTGGCAAGGATCCTCAGGCAGAGGACATGCCTCTCTGGATAGTACCCGACCGCAAGGTGAGTGTACAGGATATGGAGACTTGCATGCGCGATCATTATGAGGGCACTCCGCTTTCGGTAGCCGATGGTGACGACTTGGGTGGCGGTATCTGGCAGATGCCTTATCGTCCTACACCACTTTCATTCAAGGTGGATGGCAAGCAGTGCTTCAACGAGCGTCCTACAAGCACACAGCAGAGTGGCTTCGTCTATGTAAGTCAGATGCGCTCTTGGTTGCCTCGCGAGATTGGCGGTGTGCTCTGGTTTGGCAACGATGATGCCAACATGGTGGCTTTCACACCTGTTTACTGCAGCTCTACCATTCAGCCAGAGTGCTACAACACACCTGATGCCGACGCTGTTAACTTCAGTGACAAGAACGCCTATTGGGTTTGCAATATGACAAGCAATATGGTTTATCCTCGTTACAGCCAGCTGTTCCCTTCATTGAAGGAGGTGCGCGACAGTCTCGACAATAGTTATTTTGCCGCCCAGAAAGAGGTGGAGGCAAAGGCACAGGAACTCTATGCGCAGAATCCTCAGCAGGCAGTCAAGTATCTCAACGATTATGGCATCGAGAAGGCTCAGCAGATGCTGAAACGTTGGAAGCAGCTCTTCCAATTCATGGTGGTGAAATACAACGACATGATCATCAAGCCTACCGACAAGGATGGTAACTTCGTACGTACCAAGGAGGGACTGGGTGCTCGTCCTGTACGTCCAGGCTATCCTGAGAAATATGCCAAGGAGCTCATCAAGCAGACTGGAGATAAGTTTGTTGAAAGGTAAAAAAGTAAAAAGGTAAAAAAGTAAAAAAGAGCCTTGCTGCCTTTTAAAGGTAAAAAAATAAAAGGTAAAAGAGTAGGAGGGTGGTGCTCATGCTTCCACTCTTTTTTGTTAATGTCGGTTAAAAGCCACGGGTGGCGTGCAATGATTGTGTCATAGTGGTGTTTAATCAGGTAAAAACAACAAATAAGAGATTATAATGATGAACAAGAAAATGACAACAGTGGCTCTCGCAGCTATGGCAATGGCGCTGACCACATCTTGCAGCACAAGCAAGAAAGCACAAAACCAGGTGCATGAAGGCACCACCAGTTTGGAAGTTTCTAAAGGTAACGCAGAGAATATGGATCCGGAATATCTCGTTCTTTCTGATGCTCAGGAGGCATTCGTCAAGAAGAACAATCAGTTTGCACTCAATTTCTTCTCGCAGGTGGCTGGTTTCGACTCCAAGGTCATCTCGCCGCTGAGTCTCACCTACCTCATGGGCATGCTTGCCAATGGTGCCGACGGACAGACACAGCAGGAGATACTGAAGGCTTTGGGATGTGAGGGTGATATGACTCTCGACGAGTTGAACGCTTTCAGTCGCAGCATGATGCAGTATGCTGCTAAGGCTGACCCTTCTACCACAGTCAATATTGCCAACTATATCGCGCTCAACAAGCATTATGCTTTGAAGAATGAGTTCGCCAAGGCGGTGTCTGCCAACTATCAGGCTGGCATAGAGTCGCTTGACTTCAGTAGTAGCAAGACTACAGCCCATATCAACGACTGGTGTAAGAAGCATACCGACGGCATGATTCCTACTATTATCGATCAGGTGGACGCCAATGCCATCTCGTACATCATGAACGCCATCTACTTTAATGGCAGCTGGGAGAAGAAGTTCAAGAAGAGCGAAACCAAGCTGGAGAACTTCAGGGGCTATACTCGCGACATCAAGCGCGTGAACATGATGCACCGTGCGGGCAAGTATTTCTTTGCCGACAATCAACTGTTCTCGGCCATCAACCTTCCTTATGGCAATGGTGCCTATGCGATGACCGTCTTGCTGCCACATGAGGGCAAGTCTGTCGACGAGATGATGAAATCGCTTGATGCAGAGAAACTGGCTGCTGTCAGCGGACAGATGGAAGAGTGTGTGGTAGACCTTAAGTTGCCACGTTTCACCACCGAACTGGAACTCCCGCTCAATGAGATCGTCAGCAAGTTGGGTGCTCCAAGCATGTTTGATTCTGGTAAGGCCAACTTCAGTAAGCTTGCAGAGGGCAATGTCTTTGTATCCAAGATGCTCCAGAAGGCAAAGATTGAGGTGAGCGAAGAGGGAACCAAGCTGCAGCCGTAACTGCTGCCACCGTCATGATGACTTCCTTGCAGCCCGAACCACGTAGAGTAGTGTTCCATGCTGACCATCCTTTCGTCTATATGATAACCGATGTTCGCAGCGGCTCTATCTACTTCATAGGCCAGTTTACAGGCGAAAATTAGAATATTTGAAAAATAATTGCCGAAAAATTTGGTGGAATGAAATAAAAGCGTTACCTTTGCACTCGCATTTGAGAAATGATGCTTGAGTTCGGTTAACGAGTCCGACAAGGAAGGTTGGGTGAGTGGCTGAAACCACCAGTTTGCTAAACTGACGTGCGGGTTTACCGTACCGGGGGTTCGAATCCCCCACCTTCCGCAAGCTGATTTTCGTGAGTGCAATTTTGGTCGATTCATCTAATGGTTAGGATACAAGATTCTCAATCTTGGCATAGGGGTTCGATTCCCCTATCGACTACAGTGTTTTTCATGGTATTCGCCTACATCAGTCGTGAGACCCGTGCAGGCTTTTTTATTGAGGTCGATTCATCTAATGGTTAGGATACAAGATTCTCAATCTTGGCATAGGGGTTCGATTCCCCTATCGACTACATAACAACTATCCGCTCAAATCTATGATTTGCAGCGGATTTCTTTTTTATTTCTTTCTTTCCGATTCTTTCACGAAGCCATGTCTATAGGCATACAGCAGTTCTTCCAGGTCGGCAATTTGCTTGCGCAACTCCCTGCCTATGTCGGTATCTGCCACGAGCATGCGTCGGTTCGACATTTCCACAATCTGTGTGGTGCTCTTGATGTCGGTGCCTCGCAGGATGGCATCCTCTGTACTGGTGAAGGGTTCGTGCTGTACCAACTGGAATCCGCGGGAGTGATAAACCAAGGTGTAGCCGGCAATACCCGTCTCGTTGTGGTATGCTTTCGAGAAACCTCCGTCTATCACCATCAGCTTACCATTGGCTTTGATGGGATTCTCGCCCTTGGTGGTGCGTACGGGCACGTGTCCGTTGATGATATGGCGGTTAGGACCAGTCACTCCAAAGGCATCCATGATATGGTCGATGACTTGCTCGTCGTCACGCAAGAGGAAGTAATAGCCTTTTTCTTCCTTGTGGGTTTCTTTGTCGGTGATGAAGTATCGCTCAAAGGTAGCCATCTTGCTCTTGTCGAATAGAGGACTGTCAGGACCGCACCATAGGTAGATGAAGTAGTCGATGGCGTATTCGCGCTCTTTAGGGTCGGAGTCAGCCTGGAAGGCTGTGCGTATCTGCATGCCCGTCTGGTGCATGAGGTCGCGGCCTGCGAACTTCTTGCCAGGGAATATCTCTACCTCTTTCAGCGAACCGTCCTCATTGAGAGGGCACGATGCGTGGAAGAGCAGATTGTCGTTGATGATGGTGTACATGCAGCCGTGCTGCAGCATTACCTTGATGTGCTTGTGCAGTTTTTCGCATACCATGAACGAATGGTGCAACTTTGCCATCAGCACCATTTCCTCTGGCGACACTCGTAGGGTGAGGCGGGATTGATGGTAGGGAAGTGGCACGATGTCATGGGGTAGATCTTACCGTCTATCTCAATCTCCTTTTTCTCATAGTTGATGTGTTCGAAGAGTCGGCGCTTGTCCATCTTCCATTCGGGATGCTTGGCGATGAGTTGTCCCTCTATCTTAAACTGGATGATGGCAATGGCTTTGTGCATCTGGGATGTCAGGCGCTTGGTCTTCTCGTCTATGGCAGCTGCGCCACCACTCATCTTGGGCATAAATTCTGCACATTCATCATCCTTGTAGGCCTCCATGGCAAAAGTGGCTAAGGGGATAAGGTTGATGCCGTAGCCTTCTTCCAAGGTGGAGAGGTTGGCATAGCGCAGGCTCAGACGGATCACGTTGCAGATGCAGGCATCATTGCCTGCGGCAGCGCCCATCCACAGCACGTCGTGGTTGCCCCATTGTATATCCCAACTGTGGTAATGGCGCATCTTGTCGAGGATGATGTGTGCACCTGGTCCACGGTCGTAGATATCGCCCAGGATGTGTAGCTGGTCTATGGCAAGGCGCTGTATCACATTGGCTATGGCGATGATGAAGTCGTCGGCACGTCCTGTCGATATGATGGTGTCGACGATGACGTTGACATAAGCTGTCTTGTCATGGTCTTCGGTATGTTCGTGCAGGAGTTCCTGTATGATGTAAGAGAAGTCGCAGGGTAGCGACTTTCTCACCTTCGAGCGGGTGTATTTGCTCGACACGTCACGACATACTGCCACGAGCTGGTGCAGTGTGATGTGGTACCAGTCGTTGATGTCGGTTTCGTTTTGCTTTACCAGTTCCAGTTTCTGCTCAGGATAGTATATGAGCGTACATAACTCACGTTTTTCTGCTTCGCGCAAGGTGTTGCCGAAGAGTTCGTTCACCTTTCGCTTGATGTTTCCCGATGCGTTTTTCAGCACATGCAGGAAAGCCTCGTATTCGCCGTGGATATCAGCCAGGAAGTGTTCTGTACCTTTAGGAAGGTTGAGAATGGCTTGCAGGTTGATAATCTCTGTGCTGGCTTCTGCCACTGTCGGGAACGATTGTGCCAATAGTTGCAGATAACGCATATCTTTGTTTATCTCGTAATGTTTCATTCGTTGATAAAGTTTAGTTCTACATATCTTTTGCAAAGTTAGCTTAAAATTCAGACTTAACAAAGTTTTTACTGAAAAAAGTGTTTCTGACAATAGTTATGTAACTGAATTTTCGCAAGTTCTAAACTTGCAAAAGATCAAATCAGATTGAGATATACAACAAACGGGAGACAAACGAAACCTGTTCGTTTGTCTCCCGCTATATTTATTTGAGAGTAGGGGATGTGATTACTGCATCAGTTCCAATCCTGCCTCAAATTTTGTAGTCTTGTTCATAACGTCCTTTGCTGAATTTACAATAGCCTTGATCATTATAACAGTACTATTTGTTTCAGCATCAGTGTTGCCGAGGCGATCCAACATAGCCTTGAGTGTCTGGTTGTCTAACAAAGAAGTGGCGAATGCCTTATCAACGAAGAAGTATGCCTTGGTGTTGTTGGCACTCCAACGAATGTTGACAGGAATACCATCCTTGAATATTTTGAGTACTTCGGTGAGGGCTGCTTTCTCGTCAGCCTCCATACCTTCTGTTACCTTGGCTGTATTGAGGAAAACAAGAATTTTGTTGTCGGTTACCTTCTTGTAGGTAGCATAGTCTGAGGCAGTCTTCCAACCATTGTTAGCAATAGAAGTGGTTGCTGCATCCTTGTACACTGCTACAATCTGGCCATTAGACTTGAACTCTACGCTTTTGAGAACTGATGGCAGATTTGCGTTGCCCATATTCTCGACAAGTTGCTTAATGGTGGCAACAGGAATTTCCATTTCATTTTCGCCTTCACCCCACTTGAGGCTTGTTCCTTCAGGGCAATCCCAAGTTACCTGGACTGAGCCTTTGTATTTTACGGCATCTTCAGGTTAGTGGTTACATTGCCTGACTCGTCATACATTACTGTAGGCTCAAGGCTCCATACGTGTTCCAACTCGGTGAAGCCACCATTTTCGCCATCACCATTGTCATCACTGCCACACGCTGTGAAACTTATTGTGCAGAGTGCTGCCAATAAGAAATAGAATAGATTTTTCTTCATTGTCTTCTAAGTTTAAAATTATTTTAATTGATAAATAATGCCTATAGTTCCGTAGATGGGGTAGAGAGGTTGTTCGATAACATCAAAGTCTTTTTTGAATATCTCCGAGAGACCCCATGTCAGTCCTACCGAAGCTCCCCATCGTTTGGTGATATACCAGTCGGCACCTGCATCGATACCAAACTGCCAGTTACGCATGTCTGTAGAGAAATCATAGTCACCACGCGAACCGTCGCCATTGCCAAGTTCTACTTTCTGTCCTGTAGGGTCGTCTTTAGGATGTCCATCCTCTCTTACACGGATGTAACCATTGTAGGCGTAACCGCTGAACTTGTGTGAGGTGACATACGAGAAGTAAGGACCTAACTTGACACGTACCTTTTTGCTGATATCGTAGGTGGCTTGTATGGGGATTGTAGCAAGACTTTGGTCTACTTTGGTTACTACACTTCCGGTAAACATACCTTCCAACTCCTCGTTGCCACGTGTTATCTTCATGTGGTAGTTCTTGACGGTAGCATCTGTTTTCATGCCTTTGTTCTCGAAATGAAGTCCAAACATGATTCCCCATTTATCGGTAAAGGGATGATGGGCGTCTACACCAAGCGAGAAGTTGGGACGGATGCTGTAGCTGTCGAGTGAACGGATAGAAGCGGGCATGCCAACTGGTGCTGTTCCGCCCAGATTATAACCAAATCTGGCATAATAGTTATAGTTGTGCAACAGTTTGATAGCATTCCATGCATGGCTGTTTATGACAACCAGCAGGAAAAGAAATGATAATGTATATTTTTTCATTTGATTAGTTGGCATCTTCACATTTTACAATAATTTTGTCTACCCATAGTGTACTGCCTATTGCTCCTTGGAAAATGGCTCCGTCCACACTTGATGAGCATACAACGGCCAGACTGTAACCGCCATTGGTTAGCTTCTCGGCATCTATATTTTTCTTGTAGTTGAATGGGATATTGAAGTAAGTCCATTCTTCTGTCTTTCCGATGTTTGGCAAGATGGCAATGGCTACAATTTGTGGACTCGTCTGCACGTCATCACCATGCAGGACGACTGCCTTTCCATTCTTGTCGTGATTGTCGTATAAAACAGCATAGATGGTTCCTTCATCAATACGGTCTTTTATTTCCTTCATGCTGCGGTTGGTGAACTTTTCTCCAGGAAGATATTTGTAATAACCGCTAAAGTAGATGGGCTTGGTCTTGAAACTGAATGGCAGACCAAAGTGTGTGGCCTTCATTGCGTCCTTAAGTGCATTGGAGGCATCGAATGTTCCGATGAAAAGGTTGCCCGCCGCTATTGGCATTTTTACCATGTCGGCAAGTGAACTGGTACGGCGGGTTGTCAACTTGACACAGTTCTTGTGTTCTTCGCCATCTGAGGTAGGTACTGTGGGGTATTCGTCCCAATTAGCGCTGCCGTTGCTTATCTTAAAGCCAGGATTTCCTGTTGCCCAGTTGCGGAGTTCCTTTCCGTCTACCTTATCGTACCAAACGAAGTATTTGCTGTCATTGCTCAACTTGTAGTTGGAGAAATCGCATACTTTTGCTCCTTCTATTTCTTGCAACACGTCAAAATATACCTTGTAAGAACGGCTCCATTTTCCGTTTTCAGAAGTTACCGTGTACTCTACAGGATTGGAAGGGTCTGAAAAATCGTGTACACTGCCATTCTCTGGAGAGATGGTTGCTCCTTCTGTTAATTTGAAATGAGGAGCTATTGCTGTCAGGTCGGCACTGGAGCGCACGGTAAAGTGAATCTCTTTGTCGTCTGATGGTACATCTACTTGTGCATCAGAGGCATAGAAAAACATGGTTTTATAATCATCTGTGGTGATGTAAGCCTGTTCTATATCGCACTCAGCATTCTCGGGCTCATCTTTGAAACAAGAAGTAAGCGATATGCTGAGTAGCATGGAGGCTACTGCTAATTTGATTAATCTCATATAAATTAAACTTGTAATATGTCGCGTGCAAAGTTACGATAAAAAAAGCTACTAACCAAATGTTTTCTAAAAAATCCTCAAAAATGAGGACTATAGATGAAAGTAAGTTAATTTATGTCTATATCGAACAAGGGATGCAAAGCTAATTGCATCCCTTGCTTCTCAAACGTATATGGTGTCTTATTTGTTGATGTACTTCTTACCGTTCTTAATGATAATGCCTTTGTAGCTGTTGGAAACTTGCTGTCCTGCAAGATTGTACAGGGTAGATGATGTAGCGTTGCTGTCGCTTTTGATGTTGAAGATACCTGTAGCAGTCTTATCTGTGATGGCAACCTCGAAACAGTTGGATTTCTGCAAATCGTTAGAGGTAATTGTTATATACAGGGTTGACTTTCCTGTTTCGCCTTCGTTGGTTTTCAGAACCTTGCTGATGTAAGCTCCCTCACCGTCTGAGGCGATGCTGAAGTCTGCTTCGTTTGCCTTACCCTCAATCTCGATAGCAGCCTTGTTGTCTGCAAACGAGAGGTTGGTATTCTTATACTGTGCTGATTTCAGACTTGAGTTGTATATCATTGCGATATCGTCTACATAGATAACATCCAAATTTTTCTTATCAGAACTTGCCTTACCTGCTTCTGCATTGGTAGAAATCGTTACGAGCATACCCTTAGGGGTGTTTTTGTTTTCGTATTTGAATGGGATGTTGAGTTCTTGCCATGCAAAATTATTGCTCTTAATCTTCGCGTTTGCTGCTCGTGCAATAACATTTTTCTTGTAATCATCTTTTTCTGGATCTTGAACTCTGTCATTTGCAAGAATTGCCTTCACAGTGGCGTTAGGGTAGTCTTTGACATTGCCTTTGAACTTCACCCATACCGTCATGGCATCTGGCTTGGTGGTGAAAATGGGGTAGAAGGGATCTCCATTGCCATCTTTTTCTTTGTCTGAGAAATCCAATGTTGAATTGTTGGCAGTATTATCAGCACTCATACTGCTGCATGAAGGCGACCTGTAGTATGGTTCCATTTGCTGGTATAGTGTTGAAGAGTAGAAGAGCTGACTGTACCTTCACGCAATTTGTGCCAGAATGCTTTTCTGTAGATTCTATAAAGGTATTGTTGGCTTTTTTTGCAGTACCACTTTGACTGCCTGTACAAGTCTTGAAAGAGTGCCATCCGTTAGGTTCCTTTGTACCTGACGCATCATGAAAGTTCTCGAATCCTGCATTTGGCAACTGTCCTAACTCGTCTGCTTTATCACCAATCATGGCAATATAGTTGCTGCCATTGATTGTCAAATTGAGAATGCCGCGGAATTTGCTGTTGCGTACCTCACCACGGAAGTTGGCTGCAACCTTTTCTCCTCCAATAGTGATATATTGTGGCTCTGAGGTGGCATAGACCATGGTGCCATCGCTATAGCCATCAATAATCTGAAGATTGGTAAGTTCTACATTGCCGAGGTCAGTGTTGTCGTATTTCAACCCATTGATAGAAAATGTTCTTCCATTGATAGAAACAGTAGTGTTACTCTTCTCAATGTTAGTACTGATGTTGGATTTGATGGCCATAGAACAATCTTTAAAATCTGTGGCATGATGCTAAGAGATGATAGCATCAGTGAAACTATTGTATATAACTTTTTCATATTCTAAAATTGTATTTCTCTCAAATTTATGTTCCAAATTTTTCGCCTGCAAAGTTACGACAAAAACTGAGATTGTGCAAATGTTTTTAAAGAAAAAGATGCATTTGGAGTAAAAAGATCCATAAAATAGGAGTTTATTATATGTTTGATAATCAAAAGGATAACAAGATTCTCGTTTAAAGGAAAAAGGATGTTTAAAGGAAAAAGGTAACTACTCTGCACACCCTATAGTCATAAGTAGTAATTTTAATACTATTCAAATTAAAATCGTTAAACCACACAACTAAAATCGTTAAACCACATTGAAATCTCTGTTCAAAGCCTTTGAACGGACATTCAAAGCCTTTGAACGGACATCCAAAGCCTTTGAACGGAGATTTTATAGGCTAAAGAAAACATTTATATAATATCTATTGAACTTTAGCAAGTTCAGAAATTATAGTAGTTGGAGAAATTTATCACTCTCTTCGGCATTGAAAGTGATGGTCAATAGCTTAAAGAAATGAATATATGATTGGGATAAAAAAAAAAGGACCAGTTCTCGGAAGAGAACCGGTCCTTGGTATTTATAAGTGATATCTATTATGATTCAACTTATGCAGAAGACAGGCTGATGATTAAGCCTTGCCCTCCATCTGAGCCTTGAGCTTAGCAAGAGCATCGATGTCACCGAGAGAAGTACCAGCTGCTACGTTGTTGATAGCTGCTGCCTCATTCTTGCGTGCACCACCGTTGTTGTGCTTGCGTGGAGCTGTTGTCTTAACATCGTCCTTGCCCTCCTCGAATGTACGAGAGTGAGAGAGGATGATACGCTTAGTCTCCTTAACGAATTCGATTACCTTGAAGTCGAGCTCCTCGCCCTTCTTAGCCTGGCTTCCGTCTTCCTTAACGAGGTGCTTAGGAGTAGCGAAGCCTTCACCACCCTCAGCGAGTGTGATAACGGCACCCTTGTCCATCAACTCTGTGATAGTACCCTTGTGTACAGAACCTGGAGTGTAGATTGCCTCATACTCATCCCATTGGGCCAAAAGCGCGTTATTCACTCCGGGATTTTCCCGTCTGTGGTAACGCTTTTACTTTCTTTAACAATTCTGCTTATTCCGCTGTACTTTCGCTGATGGAATCTGCTGTGCTGTCCGAAGATGTATCGGAAGCATCAGAGCTGTCGCTGGTGTCATCTGCACTGCTGTCGCTGGATGTGTTGGTCTCGCTCAGATAATTCTGAATATCCGTCACGTTCATCGTTGTGGTTTCTGTCGTGCGGTTCGCCTTTTTCTCTGCTACCGAGTTCTGGTAAACAGCAACGGAGAACCAGCCGATCAGGGTAGCCAGAACAACGACGAAAGCGGTAACTTCCAGTCTCGTGATCCATCTTTCACGTCTCATGATTTTCTCACGGTTCGCTTTTTCCTTTTTATAGCGGTCAACTTTTTCCTGACTCATGGTTCTACTTCTCCTTTGATTTCTAAAAAGTGCTCGGCGGCACTTTCAAACATGTTGAAAATTATACTACATTTTCAACAAAAAGGGAAGAGAAAAGTTATAATGCAATGATAATTCCGCCGTCATTTGCATACATACTGCTGACGCCCTGGGTATCGAGTACGAAGACATCCTGTACCGCAAGGCGCTCCAGAAGGGCTTCTTTTACCATCTCGGCGCGCTCCGGGCAGTTGCAATGAGAGATGGCAAGCGTTTTGTTTTCTACATGCTGTGCGTCATTTACAATGGCATCGACCATTTTCATCAGTGCTTTGTTGATGCCGCGCGCCTGATCGAGCTGTACGATATCGCCCTCCGGTGTGGCTCCCATAACCGGTTTGATCTTAAGCGCGGATGCAACAAGTGCTTTTGTTTTGGAAAGGCGGCCGTTTTTCCGCAGAGTTTCGAGATTTTCCAGCACGAAATAGGTGTGCTGTGTGCTGATATAGAGTTCTACTGTCTCTACGACGCGCTCAAAGCTCATGCCGGCTTCCTCGCACTCCACGATTTTTTTCACAATCAGGGTCTCTCCTATCGATGCGCTTCTGGAATTGAATACGTGAATCTTCAGATCCTCGTTCTCCTCCTGCGCCAGGTTTGCACCGAGCACTGCGCTGTTATAGGAACCGCTGAGCTGTGCGGAAAGTGTGACCGCGTAGCACCGTTCTGCTCCGTTCAGAAAAGATTTCCGGAAATAATCCGGCGACGGGCAGGCGGATTTCGGGCACTCCGGGCATTCCGCTACTCTCTTTAAAAAATATTTCTGGTCAAATGTCTCGTCATCCAGAATGGATTCTCCGCCGACTTCCAGGGTCAGCGGTGCAATTTCAATATTTCCTCTTTTTTTCATATCTGCTGTCAGTTCACAGCAGCTGTCTGCAACAATGTGAAAACTCATATATTTTATCCCTCCAAACTTGATTCCGCTTTTTCTCACTGCGGACGTTTCGTATTTCCAATCACCGCTCTTTTTCAAACCTTCCTAAACTAGGGACGAATTCGACACAGTGAATTTTTTGATATTTTGTCATGTAGTTTTGATAACTACATTTTATCATAACACACTTAGTGCTCCATTGCAAAAAGTTTTTTCCCAATAAAAGTTTTTCCGTTAAAAGTTTTTTCCTTTTCTTGTCGCACTCCCCTTTTTGCGGTATACTACGGTCATACGGCTTTTTTGTTTATGGATATTTTTCCATTGCTTATTTTCAGGAGGTGGTACGTATGGAATGGACTTTTTCGGATTCGGTCCGGCTTTCCCTGCTTTCGTTTTCGGAAGCTTCCAAAGCCTGCGCGGCGCTGCCCGGATTTTCTCTTTTCCGGCGCAGTCTGCAGCCGGAGCGCATCGAATACTGCCGCGCAGAGCTGCTGCCTGACTGCCTGGTCGGATCGCTTGCCGTCCCGGACAAGACGCATCCGCTTCACCTTGCATTCTCGCTTGCGTTTTATCTCGACCGGGGGCAGCTTATTCTGGCAGCCGACGAACAGACACTTCCGGCTTTGCAGAGCCTCCTCTTCCCGGAAGAACCGCTCGATACTTCCGATGTCTTCCACCTGTTTTTCTCGTTTCTGGAATCGCTGATCCAGGAGGATATGCTCTATCTGCAGAATTTTGAGAAGCGCCTCGCGACAATCGAGGAGTCTCTTCTCGACACTCTGCCAAAAGAGCTGCAGCGGACCCTGATCACGATCCGTCGGGAGCTGCTCGTGTTCCATGCCTATTACCAGCAGCTTCTCGACATGTGCGAAATACTCTCCGAGGACGAAAATCACTTTCTTCCCCCGGAATGCGCCCGTCAGTTTTCACGCCTTGGAAACCGCGTGGACCGTTTGTACGACCACACCCAGATGCTGCGGGAGTACGCCCTGCAGATCCGCGAGATGCAGCAGGCGCAGATCGACCTGCGTCAGAACGATACGATGCGGATTCTGACGGTCGTCTCGACGATCTTTTTCCCGCTTTCCCTGATCGCCGGCTGGTACGGCATGAATTTTACGCATATGCCTGAGCTTTCTGCCCCGTATGCGTACTTCATCCTGATCGGCGTCTGTATTCTCATTGTTGCTGTTGAAATTTGGTATTTTAAAAAGAAAGGCTGGTTTTAACTACGGATGATTATCCTGCAGATTACACAGTTAAAGAATTTTATGAACACTCTGCTCCGTCTCGAGACATTTGACCGCTTTCCCGTCTCCGAGGCGTCGATCACAACGTTTACGACGTTCTCCATCGACGGCAGTCTTCACACGGACTTTTTCGATCCCGACGACGCGCAGCTCTTAAAAGAAAAAGGGCGGACGCGGCTTCTCTGGAAAGATGTGAAATCGTTCTGCTATTCCGTCATCAAAGGAAAACGGACACCCCTGCAGTTCAAATTTGTGTTTCAGCTTCCGCAGGCGGCGTGCGAAAAAATGATCGCGGACCATGCGCTGCCACTGGAAATAGAGAACGTGTTTGGATGCTTTCTGAATTTTCAGTATAAGGACGGAAAACTCTTACTTACCACCGGAACTTCCCTCAAAATCTTTACGATGGACAAGTCGCTCGACCGCGTCTTCGATGAGGAAGTCCGCCAGTTTCTGCTGAAAAATGAAATTGCATTTGAAGAGCAGATATAAAGACAAAATACTTATTTAGAAAGGTTCTCTTTTTATGAATCAGATTATTATGTGGATCATGGCAGTCGGCGCGGTACTCGGCGGTGTCGACCGGATCGCTGGCAATCGCTTCGGACTTGGAAAACGGTTTGAGGAGGGCTTTACGCTGCTTGGACCGACGGCACTTTCCATGTCGGGTATCATCTGCCTCACCCCGCTGCTCTCCCGCTTTCTCCGTTTCGCCCTCGTTCCCATCTGGAACTTTTTGGGCTGGATGCGGGACTTCTCGCCGGCATTCTCGCCATTGACATGGGCGGCTACCAGCTCGCCGGAGAGCTTTCGGCATCGCAGGAGATGGTGCGCTACGCAGGACTTGTGATTGCGGCGACGCTTGGCTGTACCATCACCTTTACGATTCCGGTCGGCATGGGAATGCTGAAAAGCGGCGACCGCCTCTTTTTCTCCCGCGGCATGCTGATCGGCACGGGCACGCTTCCCGTCACGATGATCGTCGGCGGACTGCTCTCAGGGCTCTCTTTTCTGCAGATCGTACTTCAGTCGCTCCCGGTGCTTCTCTTCTGCTTTCTGCTGATGTTCGGCATCTGGCGTTTTCCGGAGCAGACCGTGCGCGCGTTCACGGTATTTGCAGATGTGATCCGGCTTCTGACGACGATCGGCCTCATCGCGGGCGCGTTCTGCTATATGACCGGCTTTTCGCTGCTCCCGGACCTTGCGCCGCTGGAGGACGCGATGGCGGTCGTCTCGTCCATCGGCATTGTACTGCTTGGCAGCCTTCCGACGGCGGAGCTTTTACAGCGGGTGCTCAAAAAGCCGCTCTCTTTTATTGGAAGAAAAACCGGCATGAACGACAGCAGTGCCGCCGGCCTTCTGATGGGCATTGTCAGCCCTGTTCCGGCGATCACAATGATGGAAAAAATGGACGAGCGCGGAAAGATTGTAAACGCAGCTTTCCTCGTCTCCGCCGCATCGACCATCGCCGCACATATGGGATTTACGTTCGGCACCGATCCTGATTTTGTCGTGCCGCTTCTCGTTGCAAAGCTCGCTGGAGGCATCGCCGCCGTCTGTGCCGCGCTGTTTTTCACGAAGAACTCTGTTTAATTGTTTGAGAGCATACATAGCAACGCAATAAGACCTGCGCCGTTTGAAAGCGCAGGTCTTATTGCATTTCTTACTTATTTTCTATTTCTTATTTCACCATATCCTCTTTGATAATTCCATGCTCTTTTAAGAGATCTCCAACTACATTTCCATCTACCAGTTTCAGCAGAGGTTTTTTCAGCAGGTTGAGCGGTCCAGGAAGCTCGATTTCCAGCGGGGATTTTCCATCCATCAGTTTCACGGAGCTGTCCAGCAGGTCGCGGATATCGTAAACGCTGCCCCATACTTCCGGCACGCCGCGGTCTACGCCGAGGAGTCCGTAAACAGCTTCCATTGCGGTACGAACGGAATACTCTGTCGTGAAGATGGTATCTCTTGGTGTCTCAGCGAACTGTCCGAGGAATGCGAAGTTGACGCAGCCATCCGGGATGACATCCGGGCGGTCGCCTTTCTTCTTGGCATAAAGAATGCGGTGATGTACGGCATCATGGTCGGTACGCAGACAGCGCTGTTCTCTGCCAGCTCCGGAATCTGGTCAACCGGCACGCCGAGGTGGTACAGCCACTCTTCGGTGATCTCTTTACCAGTGCACTCTTTCATCGGTTTCTTCACATAGTCGCCAGGTACATCGGTGAACAGGCTGTAAACCCATACGCATACCTTATCTTTATCCTGCTCTTTGAACTGTCCCTGACGGTTGATGGTCCAGCTTAAAAGCCACTTGGAATCCTGGCAGCTTACGATACCGCCGGTAACAACCTTTCCGGTTCTCGGATCACGTTTGCAGATATTGGTGATATACGGAATGATCTTATTGTCGAGAGTGGTAATTGTTGCGGATTCCCAGTTTGTCTTTGCAATATCGGAGCAGAATTTCTCCGGATGTCCAAAGGACGGATCCTGTTTTGCAATGTTTTTCCACAGGCTCCAGCAGCCGCTCGTGCGGACCTCTGCATCACCGTTCGGTGCATGGTTCTGATCGCCGTAGATCGTGCCTTCGGTGCAGCTTCCGTTGGTAACGAAGACGAGGTCATTCTCCGTGAGAACGATGCCTTTCTCGACGCCGTTTACTTTGCACTCGATGGCTTTTGCTACTTTCTTTCCATCGTTGATTTCAAAGATAACGTTGGTTACTTCGGTATTGAACTGGAAGTCTACACCGGCATCCTCGAGGTATTTCTTCATCGGAAGAATCAGGGATTCATACTGGTTGTACTTCGTGAATTTCAGTGCGGAGAAGTCCGGCAGTCCGCCGATGTGGTGAATAAACCTCTGGAAGTACAGCTTCATCTCCAGTGCACTGTGCCAGTTTTCGAATGCGAACATCGTTCTCCAGTACAGCCAGAAGGTGGAATTGAAGACTTCATCATCGAAAACATCCTCGATCGTCTTGTCGTACAGATCCTCGTCTCTTGTCATGAAGAGTTTCATGATCTCCATGCAGCCTTTCTGGCTCAGGTTGAACTTGCCGTCGGTATGGGCATCCTCGCCGCGGTTCTTCGTTGCACGGCACAGAGAGTAGTTCGGGTCTTTTTTTGTTCAGCCAGTAATACTCGTCGAGAACGGATACGCCAGGTGTCTCAATCGACGGGATGCTGTGGAACAGATCCCACAGGCACTCGAAGTGGTTTTCCATCTCACGGCCGCCTCTCATGATGTAGCCGCGGGTCGGATCGTAGATACCGTCGCAGGCACCGCCGGCGATGTCCATGGCTTCGAGAATGTGGATGTGATCGCCTTTCATCTGGCCGTCTCTTACAAGGAAACACGCTGCTGCGAGGGCTGCGAGGCCGCTTCCTACGAGGTATGCGCTCTTCTCATCGACGCCTTCCGGTTTTTCCGGTCTTGCGAAGGCTTCGTAGTTTCCGTTGGTGTAATAAATGCCTTTGCTGTTTTTCTTATCTTTTCCGCGCTCGGTGTTGCGGTAATCATTCTTTGGTTCTGATGTTACAGTGGTTTTCTCCGCTGCTTTTTTTGCTTCACTCTTGTTTTTTGCCTGCAGCACTGCTGCTCCAGCTCCGATGACTGCTGCTGATGCGATTCCGAATTTTAATCCTTTTTTTGACATAGACGTTCATCCTTTCTTTTCTAAATACGACTGCCGGAATGTTTTTTCGAATTTCCGGTTCGTATAGGTTATGCTGCTTTCTTTGTTTTACAAGTTTCTATTTGTGTTGCCATTGTCTGTTGACAATTTGAATCTTACTTCATTTTTCCCCGCTTTTCCATTTACAAAACAGGGCGATGATTAAATTTTTTATCATCCGCCCTGTTTTGTAAAGTGTAACTATATTTTATTTCTTTTTTCAAAATTTCGGATGGAATTGACGACATTTCCTTCCATCGTGCGGTGCATTTTTTCCGCAATCATATGGTAATCCACTTTCATTCCGTCTTTGATCCAGTCGAGCATGACACCGGTAAAGCTATACTTATAGAAATCTGCGATAAAACTCTGATCCGCCTCGGAGATGCCGGTTCCCTTTGCTTTTTCCTGTACGACACCGTACAGCAGATCGTGCGTCAGATGAAAGAGATATGTTTCGATCTGCTCCCGGCTTACAGAGTGATAGACATTCATAATAAATGGTTTATTCTCGAGCACTGCCTCAAAAATCTGCTGCAGGCCTTCCTGCCATGTCTCATACGTTTTCTTCCCCTGCAGCGCCTGCGTCGCATCCTCCAGGCACGACCATTCGACAAGATCATAGATATCCTTAAAATGATAATAAAACGCCATCCGGCTGATGCCGCAGTCTGTCGTCAGATCGTTGATCGTAATTTTGTCCAGCGGCTTTTTCAAAAGCAGCTTTTTTAATGACGCTTCCAGCGCCGCCTTTGTCGCATTTGTCATGTATTTCCTCCATTTTTCTTTTATGTACCCTCGGAATCTTTCTGTTCGAAACGCTTCTATGCTTTTTCATTGTAGCATATCCATTCTCCAGAAACAACTGCGCAGCCCTTCTGATCAGACTTTACAAAAAGTTTAGAAAGTACCGTAATACCAGTAAATTCAATACTTTCCGTCGTTCTGTTAGCACTCTTTTTTCTCGAGTGCTAATTTCCCCTTGACTTTTCCCTGTGCCAGTATTACTATAACTATCAGAGCAGTAAAAAAGCTGCAGACATCTAAAAAAGCATGATATTCCCGCTTTGCTGGATCAAAATATTTTTATAAGAAAAGGAGTGTGTTTCTCATGAGTGCGAAACATGGAAATCTTTCAATCAACAGCGACAATATTTTCCCGATTATCAAAAAATGGATGTATTCCGACCACGATATCTTCGTCCGCGAGCTCGTTTCCAACGGCTGCGATGCCATCACCAAACTGAAAAAACTCGACGGCATGGGCGAATATACTCTGCCGGATGACTACAAAGCAGCCATTCAGGTAATTGTAAACCCGGATGAGAAAACCTTAAAATTCATCGATAACGGTATCGGTATGACCGCAGACGAAGTCGAAGAATATATTACCCAGATCGCCTTCTCCGGCGCTACCGAATTTCTGGAGAAATACAAAGACAAAACGAATTCAGATCAGATGATCGGCCACTTCGGTCTTGGTTTCTACTCTGCTTTCATGGTAGCAGATGAAGTTCACATCGATTCTCTTTCCTATAAAGAAGGATCCACCCCGGTACACTGGACCTGTGACGGAAGCACCGAGTACGATATGTCCGAGGGCAGCAAGACAACTGTTGGTACCGAAATCACTCTGTTCCTGAACGAGGACTGCCTGGAATTCGCAAACGAATACCGTGTCCGCGAAGTTCTGGAAAAATACTGCTCCTTCATGCCGGTTGAAATTTTCCTGTCCAAAGCAAATGCGCCGCAGGAATACGAGACCATCGATGAAAGCGAATTAAAAGATGACGACGTTGTCGTAGAGCACATCCACGAGGACGCAAAATACGAAGAGAAAGAAAAAGAAGACGGAACGAAAGAGCAGGTTGAAGTTTCCCCGGCCAAAGAGAAAGTAAAAATCAACAAACGCCCGGTTTCCATCAGTGATATCCACCCGCTGTGGACCAAACATCCAAACGAGTGCAGCGATGAGGATTATAAAGAATTCTACCGCAAAGTCTTCAACGACTACCGCGAGCCGCTGTTCTGGATCCACCTGAACATGGACTATCCGTTCAACCTCAAAGGTATCCTCTACTTCCCGCGTATCAACACCGAGTACGATTCCATCGAGGGAACCATCAAGCTGTACAACAACCAGGTATTTATTGCCGACAACATCAAAGAAGTCATTCCGGAATACCTGATGCTCTTAAAAGGCGTCATCGACTGCCCGGATCTGCCGCTGAACGTATCCCGAAGCGCACTGCAGAACGACGGATTTGTCAAGAAGATCTCCGAGTACATCTCCAAGAAATTCGCTGACAAGCTCTCCGGCATGTGCAAAACCGACCGTGAGAATTACGAAAAATACTGGGATGATATCAACCCATTCATCAAATACGGATGCATCAAGGACGAGAAATTCTCCAAGAAGATGATGGACTATATTCTGTTCAAGAACATCGACGGAAAATATCTGACTCTTGAGGACTGCATCAACGAGAATAAGAAAGAAGAAGCTCCTGCAGAGAACACCGAGGAGAAGGCTGAAACTACGGAGAATACCGAAAATACGGAAAACGCTGACGAGAAGAAAGAGCCGGAAAAAACGACTGTTTACTACGTCACCGACGAAGTTCAGCAGAGCCAGTACATCAACATGTTCCGCAGTCAGGGCATGGATGCTGTCATCCTGAAACACAACATCGACTCCGCTTTCATCACCCATGCAGAGCGTTACAACGAGCATGTAACTTTCCAGCGCATCGATGCAGATCTGACCAACGATATGAAAGACGAGTCCGGTGAGGATCTGACCGACGCTACAAATACTCTGACCGATCTCTTCCGCAAAGTCCTCGACAAGAAAGACCTGACCGTCAAAGTTGAGAACCTGAAAGACGAAAATGTATCCTCCATGGTAACGCTTTCCGAGGAGAGCCGCCGGATGCAGGATATGATGAAGATGTACGGCATGACCGGCATGGATCCGTCCATGTTCGGCGGACAGGAAACCCTGATCCTGAATGCAAAACATCCGCTCGTTCAGTACATTCTGAAGAATGGCGAGAACGACAACACATCCCTGTTCTGCGAGCAGCTGTATGATCTGGCAATGATCAGCCACAAACCGCTCTCTCCGGACGAGATGACAAAATTCGTAAGCAGAAGCAATCAGATTATGATGCTCCTTGCAAAATGATAAAGCACAGGCACAGCAAAACGCACCTCTTATAAAAAACGCCGGATTTCTGGAATTTACCAGATGTCCGGCGTTTTTTTTTTCCTGCTTTTTTACTTTACGATTTCTGATCCAGATGATAGAATAATTCTATTCGCCCTATTGAAAAATAAGGAAAATCACACGAAAGGTCTGGTATTTATTTCTATGAAAAAAGGAAAGCCATCCGCCCTGCTCCCGATCGCCGTTTTTCTGGTGTTTTATCTGGGGCTCGGCATTTATTCCGAGTATATTTTAAAAATTCCGATGGGCTTCTACAACATCCCCATCGTCGTCGCGTTTCTGGCAGCGATCCTCGTCGCCTGTCTGCAGAACGCAGTGTCCCGTTTGAAGAAAAGCTCGCCCTCATGGGACAGGGCATCGGGGACAAAAACATCATCACAATGCTGCTGATCTTCCTCGCCGCAGGCACGTTTGTCGGCGTTGTCGGAAGGAGCAGTGCAGAAAGCGTTGCCTATTTCATGCTCTCCTGGATTCCGGCAAAGTATGCCGTCGCTGTGCTCTTTGTCGTTGCCTGCTTCGTCTCCACGGCCATGGGAACCTCCGTCGGAACGATCACGCTTCTCGTGCCGATCGCCGCTGCTGTTGCCGAGACCTCCGGCTTTTCGCTGACGCTCTGCGTCGCCTCCGTCATGGGCGGATCCATGTTCGGCGACAACCTCTCCTTCATCTCCGACACGACAATCGCCGCCTGCAACGGACAGGGCTGCGAGATGAAAGACAAGTTCCGCGAACTTCTGGATCGCTCTCCCGGCTGCTCTTGCCGCGCTGGCGCTGATCCTTGTAATCTCCTTCCGACAGCGCCGGGCACACCGATCGTCCACGAATACCATCTGCTGCAGATGTTCCGTACCTGCTCGTGCTGATCGGCGGCATCGCGGGCATTCAGGTGTTTGTCGTACTCCTTATCGGTATTGCTTCCGGTGCCGTTATCATGCTCGGTACGGGACAGACGACGCTCTGGGATATGCTCTCCAGCATGGGAAGCGGCACTTCGGGTATGTTTGAGACATGTATGGTTGCGATTCTTGTCGCTGCGATGTGCGCGCTGATCCGGGAAAACGGCGGCTTTACTGTCCTGCTTCGTGCCATTCACAAAATCTTCCGCGGAAAAAAGGGCGGCCAGCTCGGTGTCGGCATTCTCGTCGTGCTGCTCGACATTGCGACCGCAAACAACACCGTCGCGATCGTCATGGCAAACCCGATCGCAAAGCAGATGTCCGAGGACTACGGCATCACCCCACGGAAAACGGCATCGCTCCTCGATACCTTCTCCTGCATCTCACAGGGCATCCTGCCGTACGGCGCGCAGATGCTCGTGGCGATTTCCGCGGTGCATGAACTGGGATATGAGCTCTCCGCCTTTGAAATCATGGCAAACCTCTTCTATCCGGGCATGCTGCTTGTCAGTTCGCTGATCTTTATCTTCGTTCTGCCGGATCGGAAAAATGCCGAAAGCAATGCTTAAAAAGTTCCGTATCGGATCAACTCAAAAAATCATGTTAAAATGCCCACCGATTTCACTTTTTCGTTTGATTGGCGGGCATTTTTTTTGCTTTTTTTGGCAAAAATCGCCAAAATTGCAGTAACATTTACGGTTGAAATTCTTTTATGCGGGTAGTATAATCGGGGTCGTGACATTGAGAAGGAGTGATGTTATGTGGGTTATGGGGAGAAAGGACAACAGAAAAAGTGAAATTATTAAGACAGTTCCTTGTAATTATGGCGGTTTCGTTCGTCGGAGAAATCCTGCACGCCGTGCTGCCGCTTCCGATTCCGGCAAGTATCTACGGTCTTGTGCTGATGCTGGCGCTTCTGATGACGGGGGCATTAAAACTTGATGCCGTCGAGGACGCAGGCAAGTTTATGATTGAGATCATGCCGTCATGTTCATTCCGGCGGGCGTCGGCCTGATGGAATCCTGGGGTGAATTAAAAGCCGTTCTCGTTCCGGTTCTCGTGATTACGCTCGTCAGCACCATCGTCGTTATGGTTGTGTCCGGACGCGTGACACAGGCGGTCATCCGGCTGGAAAAGAAACACAAAGGAGGGGACGCAAAATGACAAATATGTTCTGTGAATCTGCATTTTTCGGCGTTGTCATCAGCCTTCTGGCGTATGAGCTCGGCATGCTGTTAAAGAAAAAATTTGGGCTTCCGATTTTCAATCCGCTGCTGATTTCCATTGCAGTCGTCATTGTATTCCTTGCTGTTTTCGATATCGATTATCAGAATTATAATGACGGTGCAAAATACTTGAGCTATCTGCTGACTCCTGCAACGGTCTGCCTTGCGATTCCGCTGTATGAGCAGATGGAGGCATTGAAAAAGAATATCAAAGCCATCCTCGCCGGTATTCTCTCCGGCGTGCTGACGAGCCTTACCGTGGTTCTCGCGCTGGCGCTGATCTTCAATCTGAATCATAAAATGTATGTAACACTGCTGCCGAAATCCATCACAACGGCCATCGGCATGGGTGTTTCGGAAGAGCTCGGCGGTGCGGTGACGATCACGGTTGCCGTTATCATCATCACGGGTGTGCTGGGAAATATGCTGGCGGAGACGCTCTGCAAGCTGTTTCACATTGAGGAGCCGATTGCAAAGGGCATCAGTATCGGATCGGCCTCCCATGCGATCGGTACGGCGAAGGCCATGGAGATGGGCGATGTCGAGGGCGCGATGAGCAGCCTTTCGATTGCAGTTGCAGGTATTCTGACTGTGGTCGGAGCGTCGATTTATGCGATGTTTATCTAAAAACGAACACTGATAAAAAGCAGAAAAAATCCGGGAATGGAAAGCAATGTAAAACTTTCCGTTCCCGGATTTTCTATCCCTGAAATTCTATAACTAAAAATTAAAATTCCGACTGCAGAAACGCTTCAATAAAAAAGAAGCGCAGTAGCACTCCGGCCCTTCCGGGTCGATGCAGATATGCTCGAGCGTTCCGCTGTGCATCGAAAGCCCCATCGTCAGATCCTGCACAATCTGCTGCTTCGCCGTCTGGCGGTGCTCATAGATGTACTGATACACACTTTTCTTATTAATCTTTTTTAACGTAATTGTGGTAATACTCTTTTCGTTCACGCAAAAACGTCCTCTCTTTTACCGCTCCATCACATTGATCGACTCGATACCGACGCTTCCGCCGCGCACGACTTCGATCTTGCTGAATTCCTCTTTCATCAGCTTCACAACTGCATCGTTTTTCGTCGCCGTCTGGACAAACTCGAGCAGCAGGCTGTCTTTTCCGTAGTCGATGACCTTCGCCTTGAACGTCTCAGCGATCTGGAACAGCTCGACTTTGTCAGCTGCGCTGCAGTTGAATACCTTGATATACAGAATCTCTTTCATGCGCACAAACACGTCGGTGAAGTCGATGACTTTGATGACCTCGACCATGCGGTTCAGCTGTTTTTTGATCTGCTCAAACGTCTCATCGTCACTGACCGTGGCGATCGTCATACGCGATACGGTCGGGTCCTCGGTCGTTCCGACGGTCAGGCTGTCCAAGTTATAGCTTTTTGCGGAAAAAAGCCCGGAAATCTTGGAAAGGACACCAACCTGGTTTTCTACGTACAGTGAAATCCATCTTTTTTTCATTCCCTTATTCATCGCGCTCTCCTCCTAACAGTCCATAATCATATCTTCGAGCGTTCCGCCCGGCTTGATCATCGGGTAAACCATCTCCTCCGGATCGATGATAAATTCGATGATCGTCGGAGTCTTGGTGTTTTTCTTCGCCTCTTCAAACGCTGCGGCGATATCCTCTTTCTTCATGACGCGGATGCTTTTGCGCCGTAACTCTCAGCCAATTTGATAAAATTCGGCGTGTATTCCGGGTACTCTTCTCCGTCTGTTCTGCGGGAAAGTGCACCGGCGCGCAGGTTTGTCATGCTGTACCGTTTGCCGTAAAACAGCTTCTGCACTGGCGTACCATGCCGAGGTATTCATTATTGAAGATACACAGGATGACCGGCAGCTCCTCGAGAACGGCAGTTGCCAACTCCTGAATATTCATCTGCATACCTCCGTCACCGGAAATCGCGATGACCGGTTTGTCCGGGTTGCCGATTTTTGCTCCGATCGCGCCCGGAAGGCCGTATCCCATCGTTCCAAGGCCGCCGGACATGATGATCTGGCGGTTTTCGGTAATGTCGACGTACTGACTTGTCAGCATCTGGTGCTGTCCGACGTCGGTGACGATAATCGCATCGTCAAACTGCTCGTTGATCGCGTTGAAAATATCGAGCGGTCCCATCACGCCGTTCAGGCGCATCGTCAGCGGATGCTCGTTCTTCCAGGCATCGATCTGGGCAAGCCATTTCGATGTAGAGCATGGCTCTACGTACTCTGCCATCTTCGTGATCGCCTCTTTTGCATCGGCTACGATCGGGATATCGACATGGATGTTTCGAGAGATCGAAGCGGTGTCTATGTCGATGTGGACGATCTGCGCGTGCGGGGCAAATTCATGCAGCTTTCCGGTGATACGGTCATTGAAACGTGTTCCGATCGAGAACAGCAGATCGCACTCGCTGACTGCCATATTCGCCGCATACGCGCCGTGCATGCCAAGTTTCCGATGAACAGCGGGTGTTTCGTGGAGATCGCGCCGCGTCCCATAACGGTTGTGACAACCGGCACCTGTGTTTTCTCGACCACTTCGCGGAACACTTCCTGCGCATGTGCGATGTTGACGCCGCCGCCGGCAAGGAACAGCGGGCGTTTTGCTTTCGAAGCATCTTTAACGCACGTTTTAACTGACCGATGTGAACGCTGGTGTTCGGTTTGTAGCCGCGGATGTTGACGTTTTTCGGATACTCTGCGCTGCCGAACTCTGCCATGACATCTTTTGGAAGGTCAATGAGAACGGGCCCGGTTTTCCGGTGCGTGCGATGTAGAATGCCTCTTTGATGATGCGTCCGAGATCTTCACGGTTTCTTACCGTCACGCCGTATTTCGTGATGCTGCGGGTGATGCCGACAATATCAACCTCCTGGAATGCATCGTTTCCGATGAGGTGGCGGGCTACCTGTCCGGTGAAGCAGACAAGCGGAACGCTGTCGTAGTTTGCCGTTGCAAGACCGGTGACCAGGTTGGTTGCACCAGGGCCGCTGGTAACGAGCATACGCCGACTTTTCCTGTCGTTCTCGCATAGGCATCCGCCTCATGCACCAGCGCCTGCTCGTGGCGCGGCAGAACGATTTTGATTTCATCCTGTTTGTAAAGCTCATCGCTGATATCAATGGTGCAGGCTCCCGGATAACCGAAGAGATACTCGACACCCTCCTCCTTCAGAGCCTTTACCAGAAGTTTGTTTCCTGTAATCTGTTTCATATGAAAACCTCCTGTTCTAAATTTGCTGCATAAAAAATCCCCGAACATAAAACACCTTTTCTGTGCCTTACGTTCAGGGAGAATGTTTCCATCCACGGTACCACCTGAATTCCAGAAGAATACGCTTCTGCTCATTCCGTACAGGATTTAACTTTTTTCATCCGATACGGCATCCCGGTAACGTGGGAACTACGTTGGAGCCTACTTGGAAAACATTGCTGTCCGCTTTTTCTGTTCAGTCCACTGCTCGAGGCTACTTCCGCAGGCACGCTCACGGAGATTCTCACCAGCCATCTCCTCTCTTTGCTTTGCGCCGCCAGGTACTCCTCCCTGTCACTGCATTTTAGGTTTTGTTTTTTCTTAAATTACTGTCTATTATAGTCGGAAATGCCGCTCGTTGTCAATCGTTTCGCGCCCTTTTCTTGACTTTTCGCCCTGCGTGTGCTTTACTTAATCAGGTTTTTCTAATTAAAATAAGGAGTTTATACCCATGATGATTACATACACACAGGAAGAACTCTCTTCCATTGTCCACGCATTTGCTTTCCCGGGAACGATTACAGACTGGACGCCGCACGGGAACGGCCATATCAACGATACGTTTCTGGTGCGCTCTACCGAAAACGGCGTCCTCCGCAAATCGATTCTGCAGCGCATGAACCGCACCGTTTTCCACAATCCAACGGAGCTGATGCAGAATATTGCACAGGTAACATCATTTCTGCGGAAAAAATCACAGCCGCAGGAGGAGATCCATTCCGCGAGACGCTGAACCTGATTCCGACGACAGACGATGCCTGGTTTTTCGTCGATGAGCGCGGAGAATTCTGGCGCGCATTTCTCTTTATTTCCAATGCGTCCTGCTATGATGCCGTGACAGATCCAAAGCTGTTTTACGAGACCGGTAATGCTTTCGGCCGCTTCCAGCAGATGCTCTCCGATTTTCCGTCCGCCTCTCTTTTCGAGACGATCCCGGATTTCCACAACACACCGCTCCGCTACCAGGCGCTTTTACAGGCGGCACAGGCGGATCCGAAAGGACGGCTGAAAAACGTTTCGGATGAGATGGCGTTTTTCCTCGACCACGCAGACGATTACGGCGTAGCCGAGCGCATGAAGGCCTCGGGCGAGCTGCCGCTCCGCGTAACGCACAACGATACGAAGCTGAACAACATTATGATTGATGACAAAACCGGCGAGGGCATCTGCGTCATCGACCTAGACACCATTATGCCGGGACTGTCGATCTTTGACTTCGGCGATTCCATCCGCTTCGGCGCGAATACGGCCGCTGAGGACGAACAGGATGTCTCTAAGGTGTCTCTTTCCCTTCCTCTCTTTGAGAGCTATACAAAAGGCTTTCTCGCAGGCTGCGCAGGCTCTTTGACCCGCGCGGAAGTCGAAATGCTGCCGATGGGTGCAAAATTAATGACCCTCGAATGCGGCATCCGTTTTCTCGCCGATTACCTGATGGGCGATACCTACTTCAAAACCGCTTACCCGGAGCACAACCTCGTACGTGCGCGGACACAGATTGCGCTTGTAGCGGATATGGAGGAGAAATGGGGCGAGATGGAGAACATCGTCGCACGGGCTTCGTTTTCCCACTAAGCACCCGCATAAATTCACAGCATCAAAAAGACACAGCTGGAAGTATCTTTCTGCCTCCTGCTGTGTCTTTTTTGTTATCTTTCTACTATACAATATGTTTTATATTATGCTCTCGGAACGCTGACAATCCGCAGATCGTATTTCTTCAGCATCTCGCCGCCCTGTACTTTCTCGCCGGTCAGGATATCTTCTTTTCCGTCGAAGACTACCGGAAGCGGAATCTCCTCATCTTTGAAGTTGATGATAAAGTACAGATCCTCGCCGTCTGCCTGGCGTTTTGTGATCTCGAGTGCTGTTGCTTCTCCAATCACCGGCTGGATGCTGCGCCGTCTGCTGCCATAGCAAGAACTTTTGCAAGGCCGCTCTCAGAAAGGTCGGTTCCGACATAATATACGGTTCCTTTTCCGAACCGATTTTTTGCAACAGCAGTCATACCTGCATAGAAATCGCTCTCATACTGTGCGATTTCTTCAGCTCCTTCGAGGTGCATCAGGTCGCATACGAGACGGCACTCTTCCTCGGTTCCGTCTGCGAAACGGATCTTGTTTCTCTGCTCCGGTGCAAGAGCGTCGATCTCTTCTACCCATACGCCTGCCATTTTTCTGAGCGGTCCCGGGTATCCGCCGAGATGAACGTTGTCCGACTGTCCGACGATACCGCTCATGTAGGTGGTGATGAGAGTTCCGCCTGCCTGTACATAAGCCTCCAGGCTCTCTGCCACACCGTCTTTTACCATGTAGAGAACCGGTGCTGCAACGAGGTCATATTTGGAGAAGTCCGCGTCGATCGGGATCATATCGACAGCGATGTTCTTGTTATAGAAGTAATTGTACATCTGCTCGATCTGGTCTACGTAACGTAAATCGCGGTTCGGTCCGCTGGTGTACTCCAGTGCCCAGTAGTTTTCCCAGTCGAAGATGATGCCGACTTTTGCGTGGTTCTCGGAGCCCATCACACGGCTTCCGATTTTCTCCAGTTCTTTTCCGAGCTGGGTTACCTCACGGAAGACACGGGTATCTGCGGTTCCTGCGTGTGCGATAACAGCACCATGGAATTTCTCGCATCCGCCGACGCTTCTTCTCAGCTGGAAGAACTGAATCGTGTCTGCGCCGTGTGCAACGGTCTGATAGCTCTGTGCGCGCATCTGGCCAGGTTTCTTTAAGGAGTTGTACGGCTGCCAGTTCTGCTGGCTCGGAGTCTGCTCCATCAGCATAAACGGTGCGTCTTTGAGGCCGCGCATCAGGTCGTGGGTCATAGCTACGTGGCTCCATGGTGTATTGTAGCTCGGGTAGTTGTCCCAGGATACGATATCCATTTCTTTTGCCCATTTGAAGTAGTCGAGGCCTTTGTACGTTCCCATCAGGTTTGTGGTGATCGGGGTTTCTTTGTCGTATTTGCGGATCGCGTCACGCTCCATTTTGTAGTTGTTCAGCATGCCGTCGGAGTTGAAACGCATGTAGTCGAGGGACATTCCTGCAAATGCAGTGCCGCTTCCCCATGGCATTCCGTCTCCCAGATCGTTCGGCGGTACAATCTCGTCCCAGTCGTAGATGGTGTGGCCCCAGAACTCCATGTTCCATGCCTTGTTGACTTCATCGAGTGTTTTGTATTTGTCTTTCAGCCATACGCGGAACGCTTTTGCACAGTTCTCGCAGTAGCACTCGCCGCCGTACTCATTGCTGATGTGCCAGCAGACGATGTTTTTGTTGTCGCCGTAACGCTCTGCCAGTTTTTCTGCCAGGCGCTTTGCATATTTCTGGAAAACCGGGCTGTTCGGGCAGGCATTGTGGCGATGACCGAATTTGTGATGGCGTCCTTCGAAATCGGTTCTTGCCACTTCCGGATAACGGTGTACCATCCATGCCGGGAGTGCGCCGGTGGATGTTGCCATGACGATCTGGACGTCCTCTTTTGTCAGGGTGTCTACGATCTCATCGAGCTCTGTAAAGTCGTACTCATTCTCGGACGGCTGGATTTTTGCCCAGGAAAATACGTTGATCGTGGTGCTGTTGATGCCGGCCTGATGGAAAAGTTTCATATCCTCATCCCAGATCTCTTTTGGCCACTGGTTTGGGTTGTAGTCTCCTCCGTATAACATTTTTTTGAATTTTGGCTGCATTTTTTTGATTCCTCCTGTGTTTGGATATCTCGTTTTGATGGCTCTATTATATACTGGTCTTTGTGAGAAAAGTATGATATGCTTGTCTAAAAAGTATGAATTTTCGAAACTCATTCCGGAATCTTATTTTAGACTTTTCTTTCAGAAAGGAACTGACTGTTATGCCTATTTTCTTTAAACCATCCGCCTCCGATTTTTCCCTCTCCGCTGACAGCATCGGCAACCGCTGGCTGCAGGAGCCCGTTGTGCGCCCGAACGGATTCCCCTTATATCACTGGATCCAGACGGAACGCGGCGAAGGCTGCTGACCCTCGAGGCCAGAAACTTTTGCTGAAACCAGGTGACGGTGTTCTGATTGCTCCGCATGTGCCGCATGAATACCGCGAAAACGACGGCAGCGGGATGTGGTTTACATCCTTTCTGACCTTTGACGAAAGCTCTCCGATGATCTCTATAAAATCTGTGCCGTCTCGCCGTATCTTTTCGTTCCGGCCTCAGAGGCGCGTGGTTTCAGGAATGGATTGACCGCATAATCGACTCACATTTTCTGAAAAATGACATCGACGATGCTGCGCTCTCCGTCGGATGCTTTGAGTTCCTGACACGCTTTCCCAGCTCCGCACCGGCCTTTCCCGGACGGAGCATCCGCTGTATCTCCAGTATGTCCGCCCGGCAATGCAGGAAATCGAAAGTCATCTTCCGA
>ENA-OQER01000073-OQER01000073.1-human-gut-metagenome-genome-assembly--contig:-NODE-73-length-49931-cov-3.068609_pt1 | contig 49931 bp, 51 predicted proteins | sample MGYA00242797_ERZ504639 | MGnify/ENA primary metagenome ERZ504639 (study PRJEB26092, sample SAMD00036306) | human gut metagenome | host: Homo sapiens | study: EMG produced TPA metagenomics assembly of... | reverse complement strand
GAAGGTATAGGACTTTGCAGAACAGAGCATATGTTCTTTGGTGAAGACAGAATACCTAAGTTTAGAAGAATGATTCTTTCTGATACAGTAGAGCAGAGAGTTGAAGCACTTAAGCCAATCGGAGAATACCAGAAAGCTGACTTTAAGGCTATGTATGAGGCGCTTGAAGGAAGACCAATGACTGTAAGATATCTTGATCCACCTCTTCATGAGTTCGTGCCTACAGATGCAGAAGATATCAAGGCACTTGCAGATGATATGGACTTACTATTGATGAGGTAAAGGCAAAGTGCGATACACTTCATGAATTTAATCCAATGATGGGACATAGGGGATGCCGTCTTTCAGTAACATATCCAGAAATAGCGAGAATGCAGACGAGAGCGGTTATGGAAGCAGCTATAGAAGTATCAAGGGAAAAAGGGTATACTATTACACCAGAGATTATGATACCTCTTGTTGGAGAAAGAAAAGAGTTGAAGTATGTAAAGGATATTGTTATAGAAGAGGCAGAAGCTGTTAAGAAAGAGATGAACTCTGATATTAAGTATAAGATAGGTACTATGATAGAGATTCCAAGGGCAGCTCTTCTTGCTAATGAAATAGCAGAAGAAGCAGAGTTCTTCTCATTTGGAACCAATGATCTTACACAGATGACATTTGGTTTTTCAAGAGATGATGCTGGAAAGTTTCTTGATTCTTACTATAAGAGCATGATATATGAATCAGACCCATTTGCAAGACTTGACCAGAATGGTGTGGGCCAGCTTGTTAAGATGGCTGTTGAGAAAGGACATAAGACACGCCCAGAGCTTAAGTGTGGTATATGTGGAGAACATGGAGGCGATCCATCAAGTATAGAATTCTGTCATAAGGCAGGACTTGACTATGTAAGTTGTTCTCCATTCAGAGTGCCAATAGCAAGGCTTGCAGCAGCACAGGCTGCATTATCTAATCCGGACAGCAGCAAGTCAGATAGTGGTGCTGGAGCAGCAGCTGATATCGATATGGAAGAGATAAAAGAGAAAGCTAAGAAGGCGGCAAACGAAGCTGCAAAGGTTGGAAAGGAAGTTGCCAGGGAAGCTTCACGCATAGGAAAGGAAGCTGCTAAAGTCGGAAAAGAAGTAGCTAAAGCCGGAGTTGCCGGAATAAAGGCAGGAGTAGCAGAGGCAAGGAAGGCATATTACGAGAATAAAGAGACTAAATAAAAGTAAATAATGTTTTTTGCAGGCTTTGCAGCCCAGAGCTGTTATAGGTGTATGGATTGTCAGGATTCATAGCAAAGCAGAAAAGCTGATACAAAGGGGATTAAGTGCACGTCACACTTAATCCCCTTTTATATCAGTTTATAAAAAATCATATCAGATTCATATTTTACTTGATATCCTAGCTCATATTTTACTTCATCTTCTACTTCATATCCAGCAATCCAATCAGCGTAGCTTTATCATTCAGCTTAGGATTTTCAATCACGATTTCAAGCAGATAGTTTAGTGTATCACCAATCTGGGTGCCTTTAAGGCCATACTCTATAAGGTCAAGTCCTGTGATATCCAGATCTTTGATGGAAAAACAGTCGCCGCGCGCAAGTATTTCATCAGCCATAGTTTTTAGATTTATAAGATGATTGTGTCTGCCTGGATTGGTTATAAAGGTTACTTCCTCACTTGCTTTTACAGCAGCAAGTTCATACTTGATAATGGATTCAAATATATCACGTCCACATTTATGGAGTGCTTCTCTGATTGCAGGTTCAGTTTCTTCTACACGGTCTTTTGAATATGTAAGAATTTTTACCACAGTATCAATGGTTTTGTTGTCCATTCTCAGGTGACGGAGTGTATTATATGCATCCTCCGGAGTGCCAGTAGAAAGGCATGCGGCGAGTCTTAAAGCAAAATTCTTTTCTACATATCTGCATGTCAGAAGAATTCTTTTAGACTGCTTGAAGTAAAACTGTCGTGCAGCTGTGGCAGTATATCCATGAACAGATTAGTGTTTCCGTATAAACGGCAGAAATCAGGATTGTCAGACATGAGTGTTTTCTTAAGCTCAACACATACACGCTCCATGCTTACCTTCTGTATATTTGTGCTCAATTTTTCTATGGCTTTAAAAGTGTTATCATCAATAGTGAATCCAAGCTGTGCAGAAAAACGGATTGCACGCATCATGCGGAGAGCATCCTCTGTAAATCTTTCTACAGGATTTCCAACGCATCTTATTATTTTATTATTGATATCATCTATGCCGCCATATTCGTCAACAAGACCATTCTGTCATTATATGCCATAGCATTTATGGTAAAGTCTCTTCTGCAAAGGTCATCAGTAAGCCTGTCAGAGAATTCTACAGACGAGGGATGCCTGCCATCCAGATAATCGCCATCAATACGGTATGTAGTAACCTCATAACCTGTTGAATGAAGCATGACGGTTACAGTACCATGTTGTATGCCGGTGTCAATTGTTTTATTGAAGTATGATTTGACTTCTTCTGGCAGGGCATTGGTTGTGATATCCCAGTCGTTTGGAACAACACCCATTATAGTGTCACGTACACATCCGCCAACAGCATATGCCTGATGTCCGTTTTTTTCAATAGTGTTTATTATAAATGAAACATCTTCAGGGAGTTCTATTTTAAAGTTATTCGAAGTGTTAAAGCTGTAAGCCTGTTTCTTAGATATATTTTTGTTCATAAAATCTCCAATCCTGCACTATGCCATAATAAGCTGTTAATTATAAATGCAAAATGATTTTATCAAAATATTGGTGACGTCAAAATCCTATGTCGTTTAATATCACAGGAATTTATAAGGACATGCATTTTTAATAAGTTCATATCATATGATAAGTAGGATTAATGGGAGGTTTATGTCTGTGAATGAGAAGTCAGAAAAGGTATTAGAACAGTATGATATAGGAATAAGACGTATGGTAAGGGACGTGGGGATTATAGTGCAGACAGATCAGGGCTATAAGCTTTTCATACAATGTGAAAAAGCGGACAGATACTATGAGAGAGAAAACAAGCTGACACAGGTGCTTGATGGGATTGGATATACGTGTATTGATACTTACATGAGAAATAAAGAGGGGTTAATTATATCTGAGGACGAGGATGGAAGAAAATATATAATGAAGAACTGGTTTGATGCAAAAGAAAGTAATGTAAAAGATGAAAATGATATGTGCATGGCTGTTTCGGCTATGGCATATATGCATGCAGCGTTAAGACAGATAACACCAGATATGTTGTATGTGCAGGATAATGTGTGCGATGAAAGCACGGAGCTTGAAGCATGTCAGAAGGTAAGAAGGATTACAGGCTATACAAAAGAGACAGAGTTAAGAAAAACATATGCAAAACACACAAGGGAGCTGAAAAAGGCATACAATTATCTTAAACAAAAAAAGGGAAAACAGATATTTGAACAAATAGCCTTTAAAAATATTGAAGTCTTTTACGAAGAAGCATGCAGGGCAAATGAACAGCTTATGAGTGAAGCATTTGATGAACGTCTTATGATGGCAGCGCAAAACATGGAGCTGTCACATGGAGCTATACATATCATAATGTGTTGCTCAATGGTAAGAATACGTATATTGTTAATTTTGACAGATACAAAAATGAATGTCAGATTAATGATCTGTACCAGTTTATAAGAAAGGTGATGGAGAAGTATAACTGGGACAGCCGGATGTTTTACAGGCTTGTTGATGAATATGACAGAATATGTCCATTAAGCGATGAAGAGATGGGGCTGCTCATGGTTTTACTGTCATATCCGGAGAAGTTCTGGAAGATAATCAATCAGTATATAAATGCAAACAAGTCATGGATTCCGGAGAAAAATGTAGAAAAATTAAGGAAGGTCATAGAGCAGAATGGAAGAAAAAGAGAATTGATTGATAAAATATGCTGTGTGTGGTAAAATTCAACCAGATATACTATATTGAGGGTATATTTATTTGAGGAAACAGGCTTTAATCAGGTAGTAAAGATGAATAATATATATACAAAAATAAATAATATGCAAAGACATTCTAACTCTTACAAAAGAACGGTTAAAAGGATGACGGCATTCCTGCTTGTTGTCATTGTTGTTTTATGTGCAGCGGGTTGTAAAAGTACAAAAAGTGGTGGGACAGTTATACCGGGAAGTGCTGTTACACCGGCAAGAAAGCAGGGGAATATATCAGATATTACTGGCAATAATAAGGATAGGACGCTTGTAGGACTGCTTGTGGCTGTGGATACCAGCCTTAAGAACATGCATTTTGTGGATGTAGAGTCTGGAACAGAATATTCTGTGATATATACAGGAGGAACCGATATTCAGGATGCATATGGAAAGATAAAAGCAGCATCTGTTATGCAGCCAGGTGAGATATATGATGTGTATTGTGATAAGACAGGCAAGGCATTAAAGATATATGGTTCTAAGGATGCATGGGAAAGAAATGATGTATCGGATATTACCTTTGATGAATCAAAGAAAAATATTACTATAGGACAGACAGTTCTTACATATACAGACAATATTTTTATAAGATCTTCGGATAGCCAGATAAGTATGGCACAGATTGTAAAAGAGGATATTCTGACGTTGCGCGGAATAGGTGATAAGCTTTATTCCATAGTGGTTGATAACGGACATGGATATATCGAGCTTACAGGTATAGATGCATTTGTAGGAGGATATATAACACTTGGAAGCAATGGATTTAACAAAGTTACAGATAATATGATGGTTACAGCACCTGTTGGAAGCTATGATGTTGAGATACAGAATGGAGATATGAAAGCTGTAAAGAAAGTTACTGTAAGGAAAGATGAAACTACAGCTCTTGATTTTTCTGAATACCAGACACCAGCGACTAAGAAGGGAACTGTCAACTTCCAGGTAACACCTGCTAATGCAGTTATGACGATAGATGGAAGTGAAGTGGATTATTCTAAGCCGGTAAGTCTTAGCTATGGAAGGCATAGTCTTGTATTGCAGGCTAATCATTATACGGCTTATACAGAAACCTTTGTTGTGAATTCGGATTATACGACTAAGGTTATAGATATGACGTCAACAAGCTCATCAGGTACTACGTCAAGTACAGCTAAGACGACAGCAGCTAGTCATACAAGCGGCTATAGTGTAAAGATAACAGCGCCAGAGGGTGCGGCTTTATATGTTGACAGCGTATATATTGGGATTATTCCATGCACGTTCAGTAAGACAAGTGGAAACAGGACGATTACGTTATCGCAGTCAGGATATAATAATGTTAGTTATACAGTGTCGATTCCTGACACAGCAGGAGATATGACTTATTCATTTCCAGCTATGACTAAGGTAGCATCATCAACTGAGCATACGGCAGCAGAACCAACAGCATCGTCATCAAAGTAGATATTTAATTCATGTATGTAAGACAGGTACTTAAGAGAAGATGTTTAAGGTGAATGTCAGAATTCACTTCTGACATTTATATCATAGATATGTATAGAAAAGAGGTATCAGGTTAATAATGACAAAGAGGATGAATATACCATTTTCACCACCAGATATGACAGAAAGAGAAGTTGAAGCTGTAGGTGAAGTATTAAGATCAGGATGGATAACAACAGGTCCTAAGACTAAAGAACTTGAAAGACGTATGGCAGAATTCACACATACGAAAAGAGGTGCATGCCTTAATTCGGCTACAGCATGCATGGAAACAGCCCTAAGACTGTTTGATATAGGACCAGGAGATGAGGTTATTGTTCCGGCATATACTTACACAGCATCTGCAAGTGTAGTATGTCACGTAGGAGCCACACTCAAGCTTATAGATGTAGAGAAGGGAACGTATCACCTTGATTATGATGCACTTGAACATGCAATAACAGATAAGACTAAGGCTGTTATTCCGGTTGATATCGCTGGAGTTATGGTAGATTACGATAGGATAAGAAGCATACTTGAAAGCAAAAAGCATTTATTTAAGCCAGCATCTTTATATCAGGAGGCACTTGGAAGAGTTCTTATACTGGCAGATTCAGCACATGGATATGGAGCCAGCGTGGTGGACTTATGAGTGGGGAATGTGCAGACTTTACATCATTTTCGTTTCATGCTGTAAAGAATTTTACAACAGGAGAGGGTGGAGGTCTTGTATGGAGAGAACTTCCTGGTGTTGATGATGAAGAAATATATAAAAATATTATGCTTATGTCACTTCATGGACAGACTAAGGATGCACTTGCAAAAACAAAGCTTGGAGCGTGGGAATATGATATAGTTGCACCACTCTACAAGTGCAACATGACAGATATAGTTGCTTCTATAGGTCTTGTACAGATGGATAGATATCCTGGTCTGCTTGCAAGAAGAAGACAGATAATAGGCATGTATAACGAAGGCATACAGCGCCTGATATAGAGTATCTACAGCATTATACAGATGAATACACATCGAGTGGACATCTTTATCTTGTTCGCCTTATGGGTAAAGATACACAGGCAAGAAATGATTTTATAACAAAAATGGCAGAGGCAGGTGTTGCAACTAATGTACATTATAAGCCTTTACCTATGCATACAGCATATAAGAAGCTTGGCTTTGATATATCAGATTATCCGGCTTCATATGAAATGTATCATAATGAAGTGACACTTCCTTTGCATACTAATCTTACAGATGAACAGGTTGGTTATGTAATAGAAAACTTTAACAGCATTAAGAAGATGGTATAACAGCACAAGTGAACGGAGAGTAGCTAATATGCAGCTAAGAAGATGGAATGAGCTTCCTGGGGTTATGAGGACCAGGGAAGTCAGAAAATATTACAATATAATAAAAAAAAGACAGATGTCACTTAAGATAAAAAGATTGTTTGATATAGTTGTGGCATCTATTATGCTTATGTTTCTTGCAGTTCCTATGCTTGTCATAGCTGTCTGTATAAAGCTTGATTCGAGAGGACCTGTTTTTTTCAGACAGGAAAGAGTTACACAGTATGGAAGGATATTTTGCATATACAAGTTCCGTACTATGGTTGTTGATGCACCAAAGCTTGGAGCTTCTGTGACAGTAGATAACGATGACAGAATAACAAGGGTTGGAAAAGTTTTAAGAAAGATAAGAGCAGACGAGTTCCCACAGGTGTTTAACATAATCAACGGAGATATGACACTGGTTGGAACAAGACCTGAGGTTCCTGAATATGTAAAAAAATATACAAAAGAAATGTATGCAACATTACTTCTGCCAGCAGGGCTTACATCAAGGACGAGCATAGCGTATAAAGATGAAGATAAGATACTTGCGGGAGCAGCTGACCCGGATGAGGCTTATGTTAAAGAGGTACTTCCTGCCAAGATGAAATATAATCTTGAGGCGCTTAAGAAGTTTGGCTTTATGGAAGACTGCAGGGTGTTATGGGATACATTCACATCAGTAACAGGAAATGACAGATTATCAGTAACAGGAAGGACAGGAAGCAAAGCTGCTGGAAGAAGCATAAATGTGTAATAAGTGCAGAAAGGGAATAACGTAAGATGGACAAGTTGTTTATAACTATGTGTGTTATTGCATACAATGAGGAAAACAGCATAAACAATATACTTAGCTGCATTAAAGAGCAGGATTATGACCATAAGTCTATGGAGATTGTACTTGTTGATGGTATGTCTTCTGATAAGACAAGGGATATTATGGTTGATTTTGCAAAAAATAATGAAAATGAATTCGACAGGGTAGTAGTTCTTGATAATCCTAAAAGAACACTTCCAAGTGGATGGAATGTAGCGTTAAGGGAGTATAAGGGAGATGCAATCATAAAGGTAGATGCACATGCAGTTATACCACAGGATTTTGTGAGTAAGAATGTAGCAGTTCTTAACACTGGTGAGTATATATGCGGTGGGCAGAGACCTAATATAATAGATGAGCCAACACCCTTCAAGGAAACGTTATTGCTCGCAGAAAGCAGTATGTTTGGTTCAAGCATAGCAGCTTACAGGAATAATCCAGGAAAAACATATGTTAAATCCTTATTCCATGCGGCATACAGAAGAGAAGTGTTTGAAAAGGTTGGCTTTTTTAATGAAGAGCTTGCTAGAACAGAGGATAATGAGATTCATTATCGTATGAGAAAGGCAGGATATAAGCTGTGCTTTGATCCTGATATTATTTCATACCAGTATACAAGGAGCAGTCTTTCATCTATGCTTAAACAGAAGTATGCAAACGGTTTCTGGATAGGAAAGACGAGCAAAGTGTGTCCAGGGTGTCTTAGCATATATCATTTTGTGCCATTTGCGTTTGTAAGTGCTATTATGGCATCTGCGCTCTCTTTAACAGGACTTAAAGTGGCTGATGATGTAAGAATACGGTTATCACGCAGCGGTACAAAGAAAAATGGCAGGAAAAGCATATGGCTGCCTGGGAAAATAAAAAATATTATTACAACACTTACCGTTGTTATGTGGGTATTGTATGGAACATTGGCGTGTACTATGGCGGCGGTATCATCAGTTAAAGCAGGTGAAAAGAAAAATATAACAAATATCCTGCTTCCAGTATTATTCCTCATGCTTCATGTAAGCTATGGAGCAGGAACGATTGTGGGACTTATGGATAAGCAGGAAAGAGGTTAGATATGGGAGAGACAAGAAAAGATAAGCTTCAGCTTATTATAAGACGATTTTTTCTTATAATAACTGATATTATCCTCATTAATGGAAGTGTAATACTATCACTTGTAATGAGGTTTAATGTTGATTTTTCAGCGATTGAACCACAATATATAGATAGCTTTAAGGATACATGGATTCCATTTACAATAATAACACTTATTATATTCTGGTGCTTCAGGATGTATCATAGTCTGTGGCAGTATGCAGTATAGCTGAGCTGTATAAGATAGTAGAGGCCTGTATAGTTGCAGAAGGCGTTCATATATGCCTTACCGCAGTTACAGGTGAAATGCTTCCAAGAGCCTGTTATTTCATGACTGGTGTATTCCTCGTTGTAGCAATGTGCGCAAGCCGTTTTATGTATAGAATGTTAAGAACTGTTATACAGGAATACAGACATACATCAGAACAGGTAAAGATAATGATAATAGGTGCCGGCGAGGCGGCTAACGTACTCATGAGAGAAATAGCCAACTCAAGATATCTTGATAACTCAAAGGTTGTATGTATCATAGATGATGATGCAAAAAAGGTTGGAAAGTATATAAGAGGAGTAAAGATAGTCGGTAACAGGAATCAGATAAAAGAATATGCAAGATACTATGATATAGATGAAATAATATTTGCTATTCCATCAGCATCACAGGATACCAAAAGGGAAATACTCAATATATGCAAGGAAACGAACTGTAACTTAAAGATCATACCTGGTGTGTATCAGATGATGGATGGAGAGATTAATGTCCAGGATATCAGAAATGTAGATGTAGATGATCTTTTGGGCAGGGATCCTATCAAGGTAGATGTGGAGTCTATATTAGGATATGTATCTGGAAAGACAGTGCTTGTTACAGGCGGTGGCGGTTCAATCGGTTCGGAGTTATGCAGACAGCTTGTTAAGCATAATCCAAAGTGTCTTATAATATTTGATATATATGAAAACAGTGCTTATGATATCCAGCAGGAATTAAAAATGACTAATCCGGATGCCAATGTAGTCACTCTCATAGGTTCAATAAGAAACAATACAAGACTTGAGTGGCTGTTTTCTCACTATAGACCTGATATTGTATATCATGCAGCAGCACATAAGCATGTACCGCTTATGGAGGGAAGTCCTAATGAGGCCATTAAGAATAATGTTGCAGGTACATGGAACCTGGCACATATGGCTGACAAATATGGGACAAAGCGTTTTGTTATGATAAGTACTGATAAGGCGGTTAATCCGACTAATATTATGGGTGCCACAAAACGTATATGTGAAATGATTATCCAGTATTATAATGGGATATCAAGGACAGAATTCGTTGCAGTAAGATTCGGTAATGTCCTTGGAAGTAATGGTTCGGTTATACCGCTTTTTAAGAAACAGATTGCAGCGGGAGGACCTGTAACTGTCACACATCCTGATATTATAAGATATTTTATGACGATACCTGAGGCGGTATCACTGGTTATCCAGGCAGGTGCCTATGCAAAGGGTGGAGAAATCTTCATACTTGATATGGGTGACCCGGTAAAGATAGATGATCTTGCAAAGAATCTTATCAGACTTTCCGGCTATACTCTTGGTGTTGATATGGAGATTAAGTATACAGGATTACGTCCAGGAGAAAAGTTATATGAGGAGCTTCTGATGGCAGAGGAAGGCATGCAGGATACAGATAATAAGCTCATTCATATAGGCAAACCAATAGAGTTTGAAAAGAAGGATTTTGAGAAAAGGTTAGAGATACTTAAAGAAACAGCATATAGTGAAGATGCAGCAGCAGTTAAGGTGCTTGTTAAGGAATTCGTTCCGACATACAAGCCTAACGGCAACAGGTAGTTAAAAAACAAAGAAACAGTTGCAAAGCAGGAATCGAGGTTCGGTATGAAATATATTATTGATGGAAGATTTTTATATGGACAGGTTCTGGGTGTACAAAGGTATGCAAGAGAAATAACAGCTCAGCTTGATAAAATGATTAAGGACAAGCCATATGATGTTGAAATAGCAGTTCCGCAGATAGATTCAGAAGGGACATCAGCAGAGATTAACAGCTATAAAACGAAGTATGATAATATAAAAATTGTCATACTTAAAGGTGTATCTGGAAGAAAATGGGAACAGCTTACATTTCAGCACTATGTTAACAGACAGAAAGCAAAACCGGTGTATCTGTGTAACGAAGTTTCACTTTTAATGAAAAATGGAATAGTAACAGTTCATGATATAGCATTTAAGACACATCCAGGTTTCTTTACCGAACCTGGTGACTGGCATGAAATACTGTTTAGAAAGCTTATGTATCTTAAAGCGTTTAAGAAAGCTGATGCGATTATGACGGTAAGTCAGTATTCAAAGCGTGAAATTCTTGATAACTACAGCCTGAAGAATACAGATATAGTTGTTGCTGGTAATGGATGGCAGCATTTTAACATAGATAACGTAGATGAAATAATATTTGACAGGTATGCCTCAAGGATAAAGAGAGGCAGGTATTATTTCTACCTTGCATCGCTTGCTCCTAATAAGAATCTTAAATGGATACTTGAAAATGCAAAGATGCATCCTGAGGTTACATATGTTATAGCAGGCCGTTCTCTTGGTGACAGGTCAGGCATAGAAAAGCTGCCTAACGTTGTTTTGATCGGTTATGCAAAAGATGCAGAGGCAAGGGCACTTATGAAATACTGTAAGGCATTTGTTTTTCCATCAACATATGAGGGCTTTGGAATTCCACCTATGGAGGCATTGTGTATGGGTGCCCGTATCATACTGGGGGATATTCCGGTACTGCATGAGATATATGGAGAGTCGGCTTTGTATATTAACTGTAATGATGCAGATGTTAATCTGGATGAGCTGCTTGATAACAGTGATGCTAAAAAAGAAAAGGAAGCAGCAGTTAAGGTGCTTGACACACATTCATGGAAGAAGTCAGCAGCAGGTCTGGCACAGCTTATGGACAGGTATGCGGCTGGTATATAGAGTGATAATTAAGTATGGAATCAGAGGAAGGTTATGAAGATAGCGATTGATGCGAGAACACTTGGCAGCAGACCAAGTGGAGTGGGCATGTATCTTAACGATTTTTTAAAACAGCTTATAAAGTATGAGGATATGGAATTCGTTCTTATATCAGATGTGGCTGAAAGCGAATATATTAAATCGTTTCAGAATAAAGGGATAAAGGTATATACGCAGGGCAAAAAGGTTTATAAAAGTGCTGGAGTGTATTCATATTTCGCATTTGTAAAGAAACAGCTTGAGCTTATAAAGCCGGATATATTCTGGGAGGTTAATACGATTATACCGGTGAAGCTTAAGGGTGATTACAGGATAATGATAACTATACATGACATGTTTCCAATAGAATATGTTGAATATTTTGGAAGAGTGTATAACATATATTTTAAGCATAATTTAAAAAAGACATTAAAAAATACGGATATGATTCTGTATAATTCAGAGCAGACAAAACGTACAACAGAGAAGTTCTTTCCCGAAGCTAAAGATATAGATAATGTCAATGCATATATAATATCTAATCCAGTCAGGAAAAAATGGATCAGTACAGACGAAAATTATTTCCTGTATATAGGAAATATGGAAAAAAGAAAAGGCGTTGATCTTCTTATAAATGGATATTTAAAATATAAGGAGCTTGGCGGAAAAAAGAAGCTTATTCTTGGTGGAAAGATGCAGGAGGATGATATCAATACTCTTGTACACGATGCAATGGAAAAAGATAAGGACATAACATATCTTGATTATGTTGCACATAATAAAAAGCTTGAGTTGTATGCTGGAATGTCTGCGTTTGTGTTTCCGTCAAAGGCAGAGGGCTTTGGTATGCCAATAATAGAAGTTATGAGATTCAATAAACCAATAATTGCAAGTAATCTTCCTATATTTGATGAGATAACAGATGGAAATATTAATACATTTGATTTATATTGCAGTGCTGATGAACAGATAAAGAATCTTGCACAGATTATGCTAAATTATAATGCAAATGTGGATGAATCAGCTTATGAAGCAGTAGTAAACAGATATTTACCTGAAAGACTTGGTAAAATAGTGTATGATTTTGTAAATAGATATAGAAATAATAACTAAGACGTGGAGGATAAGCATGAAAGTATTAGTTACCGGAGTATCAGGGCAGCTCGGACATGATGTAATGAATGAATTAGCAAAGAGAGGATATACAGGGGTAGGAAGTGATATAGCAGAAAAGTACAGTGGAGCTGACGATGGGACTGCTGTTGTTAACATGGAATATGTCCAGATGGATATTACTGATGAAAAGGCAGTAGAAGATATTATCACAGAAGTTAATCCGGATGTTATAGTACATTGCGCTGCATGGACAGCTGTTGATATGGCAGAAGATGATGATAAGGTAGAAAAGGTGCGTGCAGTTAATGCAGGTGGAACAAGAAATATAGCAAGGGTAGCTAAGAAGCTTGACTGCAAGATGGTATATATAAGTACAGATTATGTGTTTGATGGCCAGGGTGATAAGCATGGGAGCCTGACTGCAAGGATTATAAGCCGCTTAATGTGTATGGACAGACTAAGCTTGAGGGAGAACTTGCGGTTTCTGAGCTTTTAGATAAGTACTTTATAGTAAGAATAGCATGGGTGTTTGGTGTTAATGGAAAGAACTTCATAAAGACAATGATTAACGTAGGAAAGACACATGATACAGTAAGAGTTGTATGTGACCAGATAGGAACGCCTACATATACCCTTGACTTATCAGTCTTTTAGTGGATATGATAGAAACAGAATAAGTATGGATATTATCATGCTACTAATGAGGGTGGATATATATCATGGTATGATTTACCCTTGAAATATATAAGCAGGCAGGACTTAATACAAAGGTTGTTCCTGTAACGACAAAAGAGTATGGGTTATCTAAAGCAGCAAGACCTTTTAATTCAAGACTTGATAAGAGCAAGCTTGTAGCAAATGGCTTTACCCCACTTCCTACATGGCAGGATGCAACAAAAAGATATGTTGCATTGCTTATGAAGGAAGAACAGTAATTAGTAGAATGGAGAATGTATGAAAGAAAAAATGTCTGGAGTATGGAACAGATTAACTACTAAAGAAAACCGTAAACTTGCATGGGATGTATTTATAATTTTGTTTATTTCAAAATTATTCTATATATTTATAGGATGTGTTACTAACTCTGCATTTGGTAATAATGTAACCTTTGCCAAGATGTTTCTTGGGGGAGATGCAGACTGGTATATAAAAATAGCTGAGAAGGGTTATAGCCTTGTCGGTAGTATAAAAACAGGGGATGGACAGGCAAATTGGGCGTTTTTCCCTTTGTTTCCGGTGCTTATAAGATGGTTTAAATATATATTCTTTTTCCTGAACTATAAACAGGCAGGTATAATACTTAGTTCTATATTTACTTATATAACAGGACTTTATCTTGTAAAGACAGTAAGACTATATAAGCCCGGAAGATTAGGATATATAGCAGTGGTGCTTTTATACATGGGACCATACACCTTTTATCTTCATTGTGTTTATTCTGAAACCTTGTTTATGATGCTTCTTTCAATATTCTTTTATTATCTGAAAAAGGATGTGGATGGTAAAAGAAAATTACTGGATACCAGCATTTGCGGCAATGCTTGCAAGCTGTACAAGGATAGTCGGTGTTATATTAGTGTTTCCGCTTGTGCTTGGAATGTATCGAGACTCATATAGTGGAAAAATAAGCCTTAAAAAGGCTGGCAGTTTTATAAAGGATACCTTATGCACACCTGTAAGAATGCTCCAGATATTTATATGTCCTGCGGGAATATTCGTAAATATGCTGCATCTTTACTGGGTATGTGGTGATGCGTGGGCGTTCAGACATGTGCAGACAGCATGGAGAGAGGATGGCGCAGGATACATAGGTAATATGATATGGGATTTCTTCAACAACATATATGCTGAAAGATACTGGATACCACTAGTAGTTATTCTTGCAATAGTTGTATATGTATATATGCTAAGGAATGGATATTATGAAGAGGTTCTATTTGCTATAATAACTCTTATAATCCCACTGACAGGTGGAGTTATGTCTATGTGTCGTTTTATAGTTGGAAGTTATGTAATATTTATAGGTATATATGATTATCTTGCAGATAAGAAGGATATAAAACTCTGTGCAACAGCTTTAGTTGTTATTATGGAAGCGTTTCTTATATGGTTATGGTTTACAGCAGGTGTTAACGCATTTACAGCCTGATACAGCCGGTAAGTATGACAGAAATGAGGATATATATGAAGAATAAAAAGATAATTAATGTAATATGCTATATTATAACAGCGGCGCTTGCTGTGTTTTACCTTGCAACACTTGTGCTTGGATCAAAAAGGCAGGTATCACAGGAGTATGATCTGTATTATGTTGATGGAAAGCTTTCAAAGTGGCCGGGAGAGCATGGACTTGATTATAACTTTGGAGATATTGATATATATGATATATCAAAGCTTGAGGAGTATAAGAAGCTTCTTGAAGAAGAAAAGCTATATGGAGATCCATCAGGAAGAAATGAACAGGACGATGCAGATAATAATGAAGCCGATAAAGACAGCGTGGAATCTAACAGAGATTCAGCATTAGATAAGTATTTCCAGAAGATGCTTGCTGCTGAGAACAGTAATTTATCTGACAATATAGATGATAAGGCTGATAAAGCAGGTGATCCTGACACAGCAGATACTGACAGCAGTGAAAAAAGCACAGCATTAAAGTTAAAGATACCATATAGATATTCCAAGGGCTTTTATTCCCTTCATACTGGAATATATACAACCAATGGAAATGAAGCAGCGTTATATTACAGATTTAATACAAATGTGCCTTCTGATGTAGTGCTTGATGTATATGGTGCAAGCTATAATACGTCAACAAAGGTGTATGCCAACAATGTGTATATAGGAACAGTTGAAGCATATGATAATACAGATGTGTCAGTTATGTATCATAAGAATGAGTATGGTGACAAGATAAGAAGATAAGGTTAATGATAATAAGAATATGTTTACTATTCCAGCAGATGCGATTGGAAGCGATGGTCTTGTTAAGATAACATTTGTTCCGGAAGAGACCGTAAGCATATATAATTATATCAACAGCATAGGAAATGATAATTTTAAAAAATATAAAGGTTTTAGAATAACATCTGTGGAAATGCGATATTAGCCGGGTGATTCAGTATGCTTACAGGCAGCGGCTATGTGTATACACGCAGGGCTATGCATAAAGTATATAGAAAATATATAGAAATATAAAAAAGACTTGCAATGAACTGATATGTGTGGTAACTTCAAAAAGTTTCGTTGGCAGATATGATTCGTTATGTCTGCCTATGATAAATGGGTGGATTCCCGAGTGGCCAAAGGGGACAGACTGTAAATCTGCTGGCACTGCCTTCGAAGGTTCGAATCCTTCTCCGCCCATTCTACATAGCACAGACTTGCTGGCAGTAAAGCTTAACTTAGCTGCGCCAAGTACTTGTTATGTATTAAAATATACCAAAGAGCCGGTGTGGCGGAACTGGCAGACGCACAGGACTTAAAATCCTGCGGGACTTATACTCCATACGGGTTCGATTCCCGTTGCCGGCATTAAGTTAATATACAGCATGTAGAAGAAAATAATATTTCATACCACAGGCTGTATAGGTGATTAAAGACAGACCTCTAAGTAGATTAATACAGAGGTCTGTTTTTTTTAATATCTGTAATATATAAGTATGATATGGCAGAAAATATAAAATATCTTTTGCTGCTTACATTATACCTGCGTGATAAACTATGGTTGATACAATATATATATTAGTGTACAATTATCAGTATTGTTTATAGGGGGAAGTATATGATTGAACTTGACGGAATGCTGTCTGTTATTATGCCGGCATACAACGAAGAAAAAACTTATATATTCAAGTATAATGAAACTTTGGATATAGTTTCCTCGTTTGTAAAAGATATAGAGATAGTTGCAGTTAATGATGGAAGTAAGGATAACACAAGTCCGAGATTATAAGGGCACAGAAAGAGGATAAGAGAGTAAGACTGGTGACCTCTGATAAAAACAGGGGAAAGGGTAATGCAATAATAGCAGGAGTATCGCAGGCAAACGGAAAATATATAGCATTCGTAGATGCGGATTTAGAGCTTAACCCATCACAGCTTGAAGGATATCTTAACAAGATGCTTACCGACAATGTGGATGTGGTTATAGGCTGCAAGTTCCATAAGGATTCAAAGCTTAAATATCCATTTAAAAGAAAAGTCATAAGCATGTGCTATTATATAATGCTTCTTTTACTGTTTCATCTGAATGTCAAGGATACACAGACGGGACTTAAGGTGTTTAAGGCAGAGGCTATAAAACCGGTAGGGCATCTTATAAGGACATCCGGCTTTGCGTATGACATAGAGCTTCTTGTTGCAGTTCACAGAAGAGGCTTCAAGATAGCACAGATGCCGGTAGAAGTAGTTTTCGTAAGAGAAAAGGATTCAAACAGGATTGGAATAAAAGATTGTATAAGAGCTTTTAACGATACCTGGGCAATATTCTACCGCGTCTACTTTAAACATTACTATGACGATGCCAGGGTCAGAAAGTGAAAAGCCGTTCGTGCTCGCACGAAAAGCTTTTAACCTTCAGACCCGCCCAAACATGAGAATGGAGCGATTTGCAGGGCAAATCAGCGGAGTTCGATGTTTGTAGAATTGTGGGAGCAGCGAAGCTGCGGAGCAATTCGAAGGCATCGTCAAAAAAAAGTAAAACAGCCAGGGTCAGAAAGTGAAAGACCGTTCGTGCTCGCACGAAAAGGCTTTTACTCTGACCCGCCCAAACATGAGAAAGGAGTGAGGTTATGTATGATTATTTAATAGTTGGTGCCGGTCTGTACGGCGCAGTATTTGCAAGACAGGCAGCAGATGCCGGAAAAAAAAGTACTTGTAATAGATAAAAGAGATCACATAGCAGGTAACGTATATACAGAAAAGATAGAAGGAATAAATGTGCATAGGTATGGAGCCCACATATTCCACACTAATAATAAAAGGGTATGGGAATACCTTAACAGATTCACAGAATTCAACAGATTCACGAATTCACCTGTGGCTAATTATAATGGTGAGCTATATTCACTTCCATTTAACATGTATACATTTAATAAAATGTGGGGTGTTGTTACACCAGATGAAGCACGTAAGATGATAGAAAAACAGAAACAGGCAGCAGGCATAAGTAATCCGCACAATCTTGAAGAACAGGCAATAAGCCTTGTTGGAACAGATATATATGAGAAGCTTATAAAGGGCTATACAATGAAGCAGTGGGGAAGACCTTGCACAGAGCTTCCTGCATTTATTATAAAAAGACTTCCAGTTAGATTTACATTTGATAATAATTATTTTAATGCACTTTATCAGGGTATTCCAATAGGTGGATATACAAGAATGGTTGAAAATATGCTTGATGGAATAGAGGTAAGACTGTCCACAGATTATCTTAAAGAAAAAGAAGAGCTGGATAAGCTTGCATCAAATGTTGTGTATACAGGACCGATAGATGAATATTTTGGCTATAAGCTTGGGACACTTGAGTACAGAAGTGTACGTTTTGAAACAGAAGTGCTGGATATGCCTAACTACCAGGGCAATGCAGCGGTTAATTATACTGATGAAAAGAGTCCTTATACAAGAATAATAGAACACAAATGGTTTGAGTTCGGTAAGGATGAGAATGGAAATGAGCTGCCTAAAACAGTTATAAGCAGGGAGTACAGTTCTGAATGGAAGCCGGGGGATGACCCTTATTATCCTGTCAATGATGAGAAGAACAGTTTGCTTTATGCTGAATATAAGAAGCTTGCAGAAGAACTGGATGGAGTTATATTTGGCGGAAGACTTGGCGAATATAAGTATTATGATATGGATGCTGTTGTGGCAGCGGCACTTGATAAGGCAGAAGAACGTCTGTAAAAGAATAGTAAGACAGAATATATGTTGACAATGGTTTTGTATGTATTTATGAATAATTATTATATCTTTACATAAACTATATCCTAGATTATAAAGCAGCTATGTATAAAAGCATATGCAGCAGATAGGAGAAGGTTTATGACAGCAAATAAAGGAATTAATTGGAAAAGGCTGATACTGGCGTTGGTTGTGAGTCTGGGAGCAGGTGTTATATCCTGGCTTCTTACTGGGAATTCAATGGAGATGTATAAAAATCTTCATAAGCCCATACTCTCGCCACCAGGTCAGCTTTTTCCTGTTGTATGGACAATACTTTTTGTACTTATGGGGATAGCCTCATATATAGTGTGTGAAACAAGGGATGATGAAAGGACAGAAGCTCTTGTATTATATGGAGTACAGCTTTTTGTGAATATAGGCTGGTCTGTAATATTTTTTAAGTTTAAAGCATTATGGCTGGCTTTTATATGGCTGATGCTTTTGTGGGTGCTTATAATATTTACAATATGGCGTTTCTTTCATGTTAACAGGGCCGCAGCATGGCTTATGGTTCCATATCTGTTATGGGTCACATTTGCCGCATATCTTAATGTTACAATTGCAATAATTAATTAAACACTAATTGAAAAGTGTAAGTGCATGTGCTAAAATATGTTAATTGTAGACTAGAGGTGTATATGGTGAATATCATGTGTAGAATATCTTTTGACCCTGGAATCGCTATAATATGATATAAGGCTGTGGATGATGCTTGATAGACATTATATACAGAATACGAAAAAGAGGAATGAAAAGTGAATAAAGCAAAAGAACTATTAAACAAACTAAAAGAATTCGTTTCACTTCATAAGGTTGTCTGCCTGTCAGCAGCAGGGGTGGTATGTGCAGTGGCTGTTACAGGTATTGTTGTTGCAGTAGTGCTTGGAAATCACTCAAAGGCTGATACAGTGGCTGGTGTGGAAACGGCACAGGAAGAAACTATGCAGACTATAGTTATGGCTACAGTTGAAGAAGTTACAGAGGAAACTACAGCACAGACTGAGGCGGAAGAGGAAACAGAAACAGAGGTGATAGAAACAGATTCATCACTTGAGTTTGAATATGATGGTAAGAAAATAGTCATAAGTGCAGATAAGCCGGTTGAGCTTATACCAGAAGAGGACCTTGCAGATAAGATTAAAGAAGATGATTCAACAACTGAAATAGGAGCTGATGTAGATGTTGATGAACCAGATTCTGGTAACAGTAAGGTAAATGAAACAGAAAAGAATTATGATATTATAGTTGATAATGTTGATAAAACAGTTACAGAAGGTGAGGAATATGCACCACTTGCTGGCGTAAGGATTGATGATCTTTATAATTCATCAGCACCTATTGGATTTACTATAACAGATGAAGCGGGTAATGTGGTTGCTTCGATGACAGGTGATGAGGTTAAGAATTATGGTGGTAATCCTGAGGATATAAAGGTTACACTTGAGAATGCAGGAACTACAAGGTTCATTATGAATATACAGCACCAGGCATGACAGTAACAGAAACAGTTCATGGAATTGATGTATCACACTATCAGGAGGATATTGACTGGGGTGCTGTAGCAGATGCAGGTTACAGATTTGCCATGATTAAGGTGGCTGGAAGATCTATAAAAGAAGATGGTAATCTGTATGAGGATGGTTATTTCAGATACAATATAGAGCAGGCAACAGCCCATGGTATCCAGGTAGGAGTATATTTCTTCTCACAGGCATTAAGTGTCCAGGAAGCATATGAGGAGGCTTCATATATCCTTAATCTTATAAAGGACTATAACATAACATATCCTGTAGCCTTCGACTGGGAGACATCAGGCGGCTACAGAACATGTGACAGACTTAACAAAGATGAACTTACAAGCATATGTGAGGCGTTCTGCGATACAGTAAAGAGTCATGGATATCAGCCTATGATATATATGAGTAAGAATGACTGGGTAAATAAGGTTCACACAAACAGACTTACATCAAAGTATAATGTATGGCTTGCCTGGTATTTCTATAAATATTATAATGTGAATGATAATTATAGATATGAGAAAGATTTTTATGAAGATGACGATGAAGTACCAGATCTTAACTTTGGATATAATATATGGCAGTATACAAGTACAGCAACAAGTGTTCCAGGAATCAATGGTGCATGTGATATGAATGTTGCATTTGCTACAACATATAAGTCAGGTGACACTAAAACAAAGGATATAACAATCAGGGTTGAAAAGAAAAAAGAAGAGCCTGAAACTACTGCACCAGACAAGGGCAATACAACAGAAACAACAACCGGTACAACGACAGGTACTACATCAGGAACAACCAGTGCAGCAGAAACGTCAGGAACAACAGCTGCTAACAATGCAGAAACAGCAGCTCCTGTACAGTAAACTGCTAAACAGGTTTCTGTGGTAACATAAAATATAAGTAATTAATAATAAAAGCTGATTCTTAAAAACGATGGTTAAAGATTCAGCTTTTATTTTATGTTTGTTAGAAGGTTTCGCAGGAAATTCAAAAAGAGTTAACATATTGTTAACAATTAATAAGCCTGACAATGATATAATCAGCTGTAATGCTTTGTAATGAATATAAAACTAACAAATAAAGGAAACGAGGCGTGGTATGAAAAAGTTATGGCCACACATTAGATGCGTAATATTTATATGTGTGCTTGCGGCAGTTATATGTGTATGTGACTATCTGTTTGCAGAAAGTGGATATATAAGGTTCATATTTAACCAGGTTAAAGCTGAAAATGCAGGAACGGATAATGGATATGATACAATAATTCTTGGAGCATCCCATACAAGATGCAGTATAGATACAAGCAGTATAGACGAAAAGCTGGGAGTGAATTCATTTAATATGGGTATTCCTGGTGAAACGGTTGATGATATGTATTATGTTTTAAAGTCTGTATGCAAGGATAATAAAGTAAAAAAAATAGTTGTAGATGTTGATTATTATTACTGGATGAATGGACAATCACAGAATCATTTCTCAAGGTCATTTATATATCAGCAGATAAAGGATCCGCAGATTAAAGCAGAATATCTGTGGAAGAACAAGTCTTATTTGGACATAAGAAATGTATTTTCAAGAAGGCTTACATGGAAATGCACTTTGAATAAGGCAAAGACCAATATTGAGTTAAAGAAAACGGAAGAATATAAAAACTATGATATGTCAGCAGGACTTGATAAGGATGGATATTTTGCTACAGCAGGTGGACCTTATATGGGAAAGGGCTTCTGCTATAGATACAGGATAAATGAAGTTCCGGGAAATCCTGAATATACACAGACAATGAAAAGAAATGCCAATAAGGAGCTTGATAAGACAGTTATAGCACAGTTTGAGCAGCTTGTTGAGTATTGTAAGGAAAATGACATACAGATAGTATGTGTAGAATCGCCTATAACACCAGATGCATTCAGGGATGCAGAGGTTGATAAGGCAGTTACGAAGCTTAAAGCACTCTTTGACAGCTATGGAATAGCCTATTATGATTTTAATAAGGCACTTATGTCAGTACTTCCAAGAGATGATTCTGCATATGTGGATGCAGAAGGCCATATGTATGGAGAACTTGCACAAAGCTATTCAAAGCTTCTTGCAGATGTTCTTTACGAGGATGCACAGGGAACGCTGGATGAGAGCAGATATTTTTACGATTCATATGAGAGTATGTATAACTCTATGGTACAGGATTATGAGGATGCCACAGGACTTGAATGGAAGTCATATTAGATTGGTGTCCTATGATATAAAGAATGGAGAGCAGTATGTCTTTTACAACATTTGAATTCTTTCTGTTTGCGCTTATGGCGCTGGTTGTATATTATATCATCCCCAAAAAGGTGCGATGGGTATGGCTGCTTATATTAAGCTACATGTATTATTTTTCATATCATGTTACAACAGTATGGATGATGATACTGACTACAGCTGTTACATATACAGGTGGAATATTACTTGGAAAGCTTAATAGTGAAAAGCCGGATAAGGATGCAGACAGAGAGACAAAGAAAGCATTTAAGAAGGATATAACTAACAAAAAAAAGAAGGTCGTGCTATGTGTGATCCTTCTTTCGTTCGGAGTGCTTGCAGTATGTAAGTACACTAACTTTATGATAGGTAATATCAACGGGATATTATCTGCATTTGGAAGTTCAGAAAGATTAAGTGTTCTTAAGCTTACACTTCCGCTTGGTATATCGTTTTATACATTCCAGTCAGTAAGTTATGTTGTTGATGTATACAGGGGAAAGCATGAGCCACAGAAGAATTTCTTTAAGTATGCGTTGTTTGTATCGTTTTTCCCTCAGCTTCTTCAGGGACCTATCGGCCGATATGAAAGGCTTGGTGAACAGCTGTATGAGGGACATGCCTACGACCTTAAAAATATACGGTTTGGTTTACAGAGAATACTATGGGGCATGCTTAAGAAGATGGTGCTTGCTGACAGGGTAAATGCAGCAGTAACGCTTATATTTAACAACTACTGGAATTATGGGGGCTGGATTACGTTTTTGGTGTGATTCTTTACAGTATCCAGCTGTATGCAGATTTCTCAGGTGGTATTGATATTACAATTGGTATTGCACAGATGTTTGGCATCACCATGGATGAGAATTTCAGACAGCCATATTTTTCGCGTTCTATAGGTGAATTCTGGAGAAGATGGCATATAACACTTGGTACGTGGATGAAGGATTATATATTCTATCCATTTTCTTTATCAAGATGTATGAATAAGTTCGGCAAATGGTGTAAGAAAACATTTGGAAATAATGTTGGAAAGCTTCTGCCAGTAAGTCTTGCCAATCTGCTTGTGTTTTTTATAGTAGGTATATGGCATGGAGCCGCGTGGAAATATATAATGTATGGCATGTACAATGGTGTTATCATAGCAGCAAGCGGCATGCTTGCACCAGTGTATGCAAGGATACACGAGAGCTTACACATTAATACTAAAAGCTGGTGGTACCAGGTGTTCTGTATCATAAGAACATTTATACTTGTTAATATAGGTTTTTACTTTGATATGGCGCCGGATCTTCATGCAGCTAATGTCATGCTTTTAGATACAGTGACTAAAGCACATTTGTCACAGATATCCATGGCAACAGTTAAGGCAGTTGGCCTTACAGCACAGGATCTTATTATAGTTGCAGCAGGCTGTATAATTATATTTGTTGTAAGTATTCTTAAGGAAAAGGGTATTAAAATAAGAGAGATGGTAGCATCAAGGAACATTGTGCTCAGGTGGTTTATATATATAGTATTTATAATGTTTATACTTATATATGGAAGCACAAGCACTACTTCGGATTTTATATATGCTAATTTCTAGCTATGATATCATCTTATCGTCGGATTCATAGATATCAGTTATTAAGCTGTGGCTATGTGGGAAGGTTTTCTGCATGGTCGCGGCTTTTAATATTTCATGGTGGGATTAGTGATATTTCCTGATGGTGTTAGTGATAGTGACAATTATGTAACAAGGTGTTATAATAACGGGATAGTAAGTAAAAAGTAAGTTATGAGTTTTATTATATTAAAAATAGGGAGATATGTATGAATAATAAACAGGATAAAGAACTTGTTCAGCTTATACAGGATGTTGTAGATGGTAAGGTGCAGAAAAAGGAGTTGTGCAATAAGATATATAAAGAAGTATATGCACTCTCATATCCAGTATATAAGGATGAAGCAAAGAGTACAACACAGGCTAAAAAAGCTCTTATTCAGGTATGCAGTAAGATAAATGGTATAGATCTGACGAAAAATATTCATAAACAGATTGCAGTTATCGTATCAACATATTTTTTTTGTAAATGCAGTAGATGAGAATTCAAAGGAATTAAGTGAAAAAACAGATATTAAAGAATATAAGTTCTCAAAAATACGTGAAGATGAAGAGCTCCTTATGTATATGAAGAAAAAGGCAAATGCATTCAGAAGTCCTTCGGTGTTTGATGAGGAGGATGAAAGTTAAAGTCTTTAGATTCTGTACAGATGGCACTTGTAGAGTTATATGCATATGAGATGCAGTCGGTAGATGCTATTGAGAGAATGACAGATGTTGACAGCTCATATATTGGAAGCTGGATAGCACAGATTAAGCTTATACTGTCAGGAGAGGCAGCTGTTTTAGAAAACACAGCTGATGAAGCTAAGTCAGCTGTTGCAAATGATAATATTTCAGATGAGATATATGAAGATGCATACGAAAATTCAGACGATGATAAAGAACAGTATGATGAATCGGATGATGAGTCAGAAGAATACAGCAATGAATATGATGAGCAGGAGGCTGTAAGCTCTGTATACCAGAAAAGACACAGACAACATGAAAATGCTGTTACCCTATTTATAAGAAGATTGTTCCCAGCACTTTCATTGCCTGCCAGAATGGCAATGTCATGGATTGCAGGATGTATAGTTGTTATTGCACTTGTTTCTGTATTGTTTGTATCTGTTATAGCTGGAAAGAATAATAAGAAAAAAGTTAATAAAGATTATGATTACCGTGACATGCAGTATTATACAACAAAACAGCCAACAACAAAGCAGACAGGCACAACAGCTGGCAGCACTACTGAGGGACAGACAGAAGAAGGAAATACGACAGAAAACAATACTGCACAGACTGAAAGAAGAGAGAATACACGGGAAGAAACACAAAGAGAGACTACAAGAAATAACGAAGAATCAAGAGAACAGCAGGAAGAAAACTCTGTAGAAGAGCAGTCAACAGAAGGACCAACAGAAGGGCCAACAGAGGAACCAACAGAAGGACCAACAGAAGGGCCAACAGAGGGACAAACAGAGCAGTCAACAACAGCGGAACAGACTACAGAAGAGAAAACAACTGCAGAAGAAAAGACAACCTCTGATTCAGACGATGATAAACAAGACAGACCAATTCAAACGAAAATAGTGATAATAATTAATTAGTATATTTGGGAGGGACATTTATATGAAGTGTGTTATCCTGGCAGGCGGCAGTGGCGATAGTTTATGGCCATTGTCCAGAAAAAATTATCCTAAGCAGTTTATGAATTTTAAAGAAGGACGTTCATTGCTGCAGGAAACGGTTGTGAGAAATATGCCATATTGTGATGAATTTATAATAGTAACTAATGAGGCATATAAAAATATAGTAAATGGACAGATGAAGGCATTCCAGAGTCTAAGGTACAGACTGATTCTTGAGGGAACAGCAAAAGGAACAGCAGCAGCGATTATACTTGGAACTATGTTTGCTAATCCTACGGAATTCGTGCTTATAGTTAATTCAGATAATTTTATAGATGGAGAAGCTATAAGGATGCCATAATAAGCGCCAAGGATATGGCTAAGTCAGGTGTAATAGCAGTAATTGGTGTGAAACCTGAATACCAGGCAAAGAATCTCGGATATATATTAAGGGATAACTGTGATGTGTGCAGGCTCATACCTCATGTTGATTTTGATAGCTGTTCATCAGAAATATCTGATTGTTACTCTTATGATGAGGGATATCTGTGGAACAGCGGAATGCTTGTATTTCGAGCTGGAGATATGATAAATATCGTAAGAAAAGAGCAGCCTGAGCTTTATGGAACATGCAGAACAGCCAAAAGAAAGGTTCCAGCAATAAGAAGGGCAATCCGTTTTTCAGAGAATATTATGAAGGATATTCCTAGTGGAAGCATAGAATCACTGGTGCTTAAGGATTGTGATAAGCTTAAGGTTGTTGAAGCTGATATAACATGGAAAGATATAGACAACGTATGTGATATAGAACAACAGCATACAGAGGGTAAGCTTGATTATATAATTAAGAATGACTGCAGTAACGTATCAGTTATTAACAATGCGCAAAGAAAGCTTGTAGTAGCTAATGACCTTAGAGATATGGTTGTTGTTAATACAGAGGATGCAGTGTATATATCATCCCAGAAGTCTGCTGATAATATAAAAGAAATAGTAAAAGATAATATGAATCAGTATGAGACATATTTTGATTATAACAGAATATCATACAGGGAATGGGGTATACATGAGCTTCTTAACTATTCAAAGGGCTATAAGGTCAAGAAGGTAACGGTATTTCCAGGTATGATGATGAATCTGCACCAGCATGAGTTAAGAGCAGAATACTGGTCTGTAGTTGAAGGAACTGCGACTATAACGCTGGGAACTGAAACAAAGGATTATCATAAATATGAGAGTGTCTTTGTGCCAGTAGGAACTAAGCACAGGGTAGCTAACAAAACAGATAAGAATGTAGTTATCATAGAGGTAGGAATAGGTGATTCCATACTCGAAAATGATCTTGTAAAGATATATGGATATGAAACAGGTAATAATGAGGGTAACTACGTAAGGTCAGATAGCAGTCCTATAGTAAAGTTAGATCCAGCCTTCAAGGATAACCTGTGGGGTGGAACAAAGATAAGAGATGTCTTTGGAAAGAAATGTGACTATGAGGTTATAGGTGAGAGCTGGGAGCTTTCTGCACATCCAGATGGTCAGAGCCGTATAGCAGATGGCTATTATAAGGGCATGCTTTTTAATGATTATCTGACTATTATAGGAAAAGAGGCACTTGGATGGAAATGCCAGGCGCAGGACAGATTTCCTGTTCTTATCAAGTTTATAGATGCAAAGCAGGCACTTTCTATACAGATTCATCCAGATGATGAATATGCGCTTGAGAATGAAAATGAATATGGAAAGAATGAGATGTGGTATGTGCTTGATGCCGAACCAGGTGCATATCTGTATTGTGGACTGTCAAGGGATTCATCAAGGGAAGAGATAGAAGAACGTATAAAAAACAACACAATAACAGAAATTCTTAACAGGATTGATGTCAAAAAAGGCGATGTTGTTATGGTTAAGGCTGGAACAATACATGCCATAGGTGCTGGTATATTCATATGTGAAATACAGCAGAATTCTAACTGCACATATCGAATGTATGATTATGACAGAAGAGATAAGTTTGGTAATCCACGTGAGCTTCACGTTGCCAAGTCACTTGATGTTGTGAATCCTGTTAAGTATGTAAGAGATAACAAATGCAATGTAATGCTTACACATAATGAACATTATATGGCAAAAAGACTTGTACAATGTAAGTACTTTGAGGTAATTAAATACGAGGTTGAGGACGAGGCGAAAATACCAGTTGATGAGGCATCCTTTGTATCAGTTATAGTAGTTGAGGGAGAAGGAACTATTATGACAGATGATTATGATAAGGAGATGAAGTTTAAGGCTGGTGAGAGCTTCTTTATAAGTGCAGGCAAGAGAAATATCATAGTAAATGGTAAGTCTACCTGTATAGTAACACACGTATAAACATGAATGGAGATATATATGAATAACAGTTCTGATAATAAAGGAAAAAAGATACTGGGTTATCTGTTTCCGGGATTGATAACACTACTTGTTATGTTAATAGTTCTTGTGGTTAAGGGTATATGGCCCTTTGGAAGCAGCAGAATAGACCTTTTTGATAATATGCAGCAGGTTGCACCTTTGTATGCACATCTGTGGGATGCCATGCATGGTGATGCCAGTATATGGTTTGACTGGTATACAGGACTTGGAACGAATGTGTCTATGAGTATGTCAGCATTCTCTATGATAAGCCCATTCAATCTGTTTTTATATCTTTGTCCAAGAGATTATATACTTGAATTTATATCAGTGCTTACTGTTATAAAAACATTTGTCATGTCAGTTACAATGTATGCTTTTATTAATAAAAGATATAACTCACTGTCATATAACATAAAGGCGTTGTTTGCAGTAGCATATGCTTTCTGCGGATATGTTTTGCTGTATGCATCATGCTTCACACCATGGATGGATATAGTTGCACTGTTTCCACTTCTTATGATGGCACTTGATATTATGGAAAAGACAGGAAAGAAGCTTTTTTATATCATCATGGTAGCAGTTATGTTCATAATCAATTATTATCTTGCTGCTATGTCACTTGTATATATTCTCCTCGTTGGCGGTATGTATCTTATATTCATGTGTGATAAGAAGGAAAGATGCAAGAAGGCGTGGAATGTAGGCATTGGCACATTCACAGGAATTGCTCTTTCAGCATTTATGCTTATACCAGTATTTGCACAGCTTTCACAGTCACAAAGAACTGGTAATACAGAGTCGCTTGTAAGCCAGTATTTTTCATGGATATCTAATCCGACCTTCAGAAGCTTCAGCCTCGGTGAGTTTGAGAGAATAATGATGTTTTATGGCATGGGATTATTCTTCGTGATAATATTTACAGGAATCCACAGAAGCATGAAAGCAGTGGGATATAAGAATGATGAAGCTGCAAGAAGATTTAACTGGTATGCCATATCGCTTATAGCTATCGTTATGGTACAGGCAATAGCGGAAGGTACTAACATTATGTGGCATTTCGGCTCATATAATGGTTATACATTAAGAAATGGTTATATTATAGCATTTACACTTATATGTCTTTCCTGTGCATATGCAGATAAGGTGCTGGTAAATGACTGTATTAAGAAAAAGAAGGCTGTTATACAGGCAGTGGTAACTGTTATTATATGTGCAGTTATGGCAGTGATATATGATAAACTTCCAGTGAACTCATATGTAGCAGCATTTGTATTCTTTATTGCGGTATTTGCAGTTATGCTTGTAATACACATTATAGGTGTAACAGTTATGAAGAATGGTTATAAGGTAAGTATTGTCATAAGTCTTGTGACAGTTGAAGTGTTCATAGGAGCATTTGCCATGACAGGACCACCTAAGTTTTACACATATGCGCCATATCAGTATGGTGACTATGTGCAGCTTGCAGTTAATGCAACGAATAATCTTGGTATAAGCTCATCACCTGTAGACAGAGTGACGAATCCTGATTTAAGTATGAATGCGAACTATCCGCTTGTTATGAAGAGAGGTTCACTTTCAAGCTTTACAGCAGCACTTCAGAAGAATACACAGAAAGAAACTGTAAGATGGGGACATTCAAAGTATTTTCTCTGGGCGATTGATTCAGGCGGAACAGTATTTTCAGATGCACTTATACACGTAACAGAAGCGGTTAATATTAATAAGTTAGACAGTTCATTGTATACATTGGAGAAGGAAGGAACAGAAGATAACGAATATGACCTGTACAAGGCTAATTATCAGCTTCCTTTTGCGATGGTTACAAGCAGCAGGTTAGCATCAATAGATTTTAGCAAAGATTTTACAAAGCTCTCAGAAGTGAGCCAGCAAAACAGCACAGAATCCGGATATAACTGGAACACAACAGCCAGGGACTGGATATATCTTCATAATCTTATGTACAGTGCCTTAAGTGGTGATTCAGATAAGCTTGTAACAGAGTATGGAAAGCTTTCAGGTACAGGAACATACGAGGTAAGTGCAGCACAGACAGCAGATATAAATAAAGCCTCTGATAATACAACACCAGATAAGTCAACACAGACAACGCATGTTGTACAGACCTATAAGGATAAGATAAGTGGAAAAGCAGCAGTGTATATGAGTGTTGCAGATTGTAATATAGGAACATCGGATGCTAATGTTTCTAATCTGTTCAGAAGTCTTACAATAAAAGTTAATGGAAAGCAGATAGATATACCAACTATAGGTAATGTAAGTAATAAGTATTATGCAACTGATTATAATAATGGACTTATATATATTGGTACTTTTGAAAATGAGGATGTTACCGTTGAACTTGATTATGCAAGACCACTTGATAATAATGGTGAGGTGTCAGTTGGAAACTACATATTTACTATGGGTGGTATTGACCTTGATAAACTTGATTCTTTATGTAAGAAGTATGAGAATAGGCAGAGTGAGGTTACATACACAAATAATTCGGTTACTGTAAAGGTTAATGGAAGCAGCACAGATGATTATGTTATGGTTCCTATAATAAAGAGTGATAACTGGACAGTAACAGTGAATGGTGAAAAACGCGAAACTAAAGATATTGCAGGAATGTTTACAGGAGTTTCTGTTAATAGTGGCGAAAATGAGATAGTATTTACATTTAAGCGGCTGCTAAGGATAAAGGATTGCTCATATCTGTTCTTGTACTTATAGCTATGATTGCCATTATGGTTGTTGATCATTATAAGAATATAAGAATACCGGGATGGATGCAGGCATGTGCAAGTGGTGTGTATATGGCTATTATAGTAGTACTTGCAGTGCTTATGTTTGCAATACCTCTTGTTGCAAGTATAATAGTTAATATAAGATACGTATTGGGGGATATAAATGTTTTCAGTATTTATAGAGCACTATAAGAATAATTGAAAGCTCAGACTTTTTACTAAAATAATAGTTGTTTGGTTGTTATCACGCCTTGTAATGTGGGCTATGGTTCCAGTCATGAATCTTGTGGCAGATACACCACATAACCTGTTGTATTATATGAATCCATGGGATGCAGAATGGTATAAGGAGCTGGCGGAGGAAGGATATAAGCTTCCAAGGTCTTCAGGCATGGCTAACTGGGCTTTTTTTCCGCTGTATCCTATGGTGTGTGCCCTGATTAGGATTATTACAGGTGGATATATAAACACATATGCTATTGGCATGCTGGTGTCTAACATATGCATAATAATTGCAGTATATTATGCTGTTAGATTCGCATGGCTGGAGCTTGATACAGATAAGTATGACAGAGTGGATATAGAAAATATAATCATATTTCTGATGTTTGCAGGACCATGTGCAGTATATTATGGTTCTATGTATACAGAAAGCCTGTTCACTATGTGTGTTGTGCTGTGTTTCTATAACACAAAGAAAAAAAAACTATATGATGGCAGGAGTGTCTGCAGCATTTGCAAGTGCAACCAGAATAGTAGGCTGTACATTGATAGTTGTGTTACTTACAGATATGTATGTTTCTATGTATAAGCAGCATAGAGATGAGGAAAGAAGGATTGTGGCAGCTATAAAAGCATTTATAAAAGATGTTATATCAGATGCAGGAAAGCTGTTGGCACTTGCTATATGTCCTTTGGGAATATTTGTTTATATGACATTTTTAAGAGGCTTTTGTGGAGATGCATGGGCTTTTTATCATGTGCAGAAGGCGTGGAGGACACAGAAGCTGTTTCCTGTTATCGGAGTACTTATTAAATCATGTACTGGCAGGCTTGGAGAGATGTCAGATGTTAAGCAGATAAACGGAATTATACTTGGCTGGCTGTGTGTTTTTACATTGTTGTTGTATGTGATCATGCTGGTAAGGAAACATTATGCTTGTGGTATATTTGGCATAATTGCACTTATGATACCGCTTACTTCAAGTGTCATGAGTACATTAAGATTCATAGTCGGTTCATTTGTAGTATATATAGGGGTTACAGAAGCCCTGCTTTTAACAGGCAGAAATACAAGGCGTTTTATCATGGTACTTCTTGCAGCAGCAGAGGTTATATGTATATCAGCATGGTATTTCTGGGATGGCCTGCTTATGTAACGTTAAAGTTGAATAGTAATGTACAAAAACACGCATTGTGTATACTTTGTGAAAATACTTGCGAACTTTACATAAAGGTATTATAATTAACACGCTTTTTAGAATTACTATTATTGTATAAAGTAATCATGTATAAGATGAATGTGACTGCACATTACTTTGCAGATGAATAAGCTACAGAATGTTATAGATATCAGAAGGAGAAAAATATGTTATCAGTAGTTGTACCTACATTTAATGAGGGAAAGAATATTAGAAATCTGGTGACACAGATAAATGATGCACTTAAGGGGATAGATTACGAAATACTGTTTGTAGATGATAGTAAAGATAATACACCAGAGGTTATTATGGAGGTTGCCAAAGACTTCCCACAGGTAAGGATGGAACACAGGACAGGAGAAACTGGTCTTGCGACAGCTGTTCTTCGCGGCTTTGAGCTTGCAAAGGGTGATTATATGGCTTGTATGGATGCTGATCTGCAGCATCCACCAGTTGTACTTAAATATATGTATAAGGCTATGGAAAGTGGAGCAGATTTCTGTATACCAAGCCGTCTTATACCAGGTGGAGATGATGGTGGACTTAACTGGTACAGAAAGTTCGTATCTGGAACAGCACGAAAGATAGGACAGTGGATGCTTCCTTGTTTAAGACAGATATCTGACCCTACAAGTGGTCTTTTTATGTTCAGGCGTGAAGTTATAGCACATGCAGATCTTCAGCCTATAGGATGGAAGATTATGGTTGAAGTCCTTGCTATGGGTTCATATAAGAAGGTTATTGAGATACCTTATAAGTTCCAGCAAAGAACAGAGGGCGAATCAAAGCTTTCAGGCAAGGTTACGTTAGAATACCTTAAGCAGCTTAAGGATCTTAGAAAGAGATACAACAAGGCTAACAAGTATGAAGTTGAAATCTGGTCAACAGAGAGGATGATGGCAGAATAATGGGAAAGTATTTTGGCACTGATGGATTCCGTGGAGAAGCTAATGTTACACTTACAGTAGATCATGCATTTAAGGTTGGAAGATTCCTTGGATGGTTTTATGGTAAGGAAAAGGAAGATGGAAAAGCTAAGATTGTTATTGGTAAGGATACAAGAAGAAGCAGTTATATGTTTGAGTATTCTCTTGTTGCAGGACTTACAGCATCAGGAGCAGACGTTTATCTTCTGCATGTAACAACAACACCAAGTGTTGCCTATGTAACAAGAACAGAGGATTTTGATTGCGGTATTATGATATCAGCAAGCCACAATCCTTTCTATGACAATGGTATTAAACTCATCAACAGCAAAGGCGAAAAGATGAGAGAAGATGTTATAGGTGAAATAGAAAAGTATCTTGATGGTGAGATGGGAGATATCCCATATGCCACAAAGGAACAGATAGGCTGTACGGTAGATCATACAGCAGGACGTAACAGATATATGGGATATCTTATGAGTCTTGCCATATATTCCTTTAAGGGAATGCGTATAGGTCTTGATGCATCTAACGGAAGTGCATGGACACTGGCTAAAGCTGTGTTTGATGCACTTGGAGCCAAGACTTATGTTATCAATGCAAGCCCTGATGGAACTAACATCAATGCTAACTGTGGTTCTACACATATAGAAGGCTTATGTGATCTTGTAAAGAGAGAGCATCTTGATGCAGGCTTTGCATTTGACGGGGATGCTGACAGATGCCTTTGTGTAGATGAGAATGGAGATGTTATAACAGGAGACCATATCCTTTATATATATGGATGTTATATGAAGGAGAGAGGAAAGCTTATAGATAATACTGTTGTAACAACAGTTATGTCGAACTTTGGTCTTTATAAGGCTTTCGATGCTGCAGGTATTGATTATGAAAAGACTAAGGTTGGAGATAAGTATGTATATGAGTGTATGTCACAGAATGGATATCGTCTTGGTGGTGAACAGTCTGGACATATCATATTCAGCAAGTATGCAACAACAGGTGATGGTATCATAACAGCACTTAAGATGATGGAGGTTATGATAGCAAAGAAAAAAGTCATTAGCACAGCTTGCAGCACCACTTCACATATATCCACAGGTGCTTAAGAATGTACGTGTATATGATAAGCCTACAGCACAGAACGATGAGGATGTTAAGGCAGCAGTAGAAAGAGTGCAGATACACTTGGTGAGAATGGACGTATACTTGTAAGAGAGAGTGGTACGGAGCCTGTCATAAGAGTTATGGTTGAGGCCGGAACTCATGATGAGTGTGAAAAGTATGTGGATCAGGTTATAGATGTTATTAAGAGTAAAGGATATGTCGCTGACTGATTATTGAAGCTATAAAAATATTAATAAATATAAGCATAAAGGAATCTCCTTGTTAATAAGATATTATTAGTCTTATTAACAAGGGGATTTTTTTATGTCTCGATTATGTGGATATAATACTAAGGATGCAAAGCAATCTGTGGATAAGTATACATCAAAAGAATATTTCTGTGCTTTAAAAGGATACATATACATATTACCTGCAATATTATGCATCATAGTTTTAAGCATCATGACTATGACTGGCTGCAGTAAGAATGAGTCAAAAGAGCATGAGGTGATTGATTATACAGTTGTAGAGAATGAAGACCTTCCAGCAGAGTTAAAGAAGCTTATAGATAACAAAAAACCAAATACACTAAGAATGACATACACAACGAAAGATTATACATATGTTGTTGCAGGTTTTGGAACTAAGGAAACATCAGGATATAGCATTAAGGTAAATGATGTCTATAAGAGTGGTAACGCTATATATGCTGATTTTACACTTATGGGACCTGCGGAAAATGAGCCTGTTAATGAAGTGCCAACAACTCCATACATAGTATTAAAATATGAAAAAAGGGATGAGACAGTGGTGTTTAGGATGTAGCATGACATATATATTCAGATTTTCTATGATAGATACAGCTGCCTGTAATGTGAATAAGTAAGATTATGGATTAATAAGGAATACAAGGATGATCCAGGCATAGAATGATGGTAGAATCGAGTGGATCCGCTTTAATAAAGCAGTTCACTGTCAGCAAACATTGATATCAGGAGGTATATGAGTTGGAGCTTAAATATGACAATATTCATGAATATACTATAAAATGCTCTAATACAACGCAGATAACACTGGATGATGATTATAATGTACCAGATAGTAAGGCAGATATAGACAGTATAATAAAGGATTTTGGATTGGTTGTGACTGATGGAATAAGGGTCAATCAGGATAAAGCACAGGTCGAGGGCAATCTGAAATATGCCGTGCTATATATAGGCAAAGGACAGGAGGGAGGCAGACTTATACCGGTAAGACTGGATGGAAGCCTGCATTTTGTGGAGAATGTCAATCTGTCATGTGATGCATCCGATACAGATGTGACATGTAAAGCATACATAGAAGACCTCACAATCAAACCTGTTAACTCAAGAAAGATAAGTGTAAAAGCGATAGTAAGTATCACAGTTACCTGTGAAGAGATTAAAAATGCAAAAGTCGCAGCACAGATATCAGAAGATGAGGGATGTAAGCCGCAGCTTCTTTTCAAGGATTATGAGTATGCACAGATGGATGTCAATATGCGTGATAATCTAAGAATTAAGGAGAGTATGTCATTGCCAAACGGAAAAACAGATATATCAGAGCTTGTATGGGATGATGTTGATGTAAGAAATGTGAGTACGCGGATGACAGAAGATGGGTTAAGCGTAAGCGGAGAACTGAGTGTATTTATAATGTATATTGGAAATGATGCTACGGGCTCTGTTCAATGGTATGAGACAGCAGTTCCATTTACAGGGATAATAGATGTGAGTGGTGCCGACCTGACAGCATATGTTATGTAGGCTTTAATATGACGGGGAAAAATATCGATGTAAGACCTGATTATGATGGGAACAACAGGGATATAGCAGTAGAACTTGTACTCGATATGGATATCCGCTCATATAAAGACAATAAAAAAGACAGCGTTGTGGGATATATATGTTCCGTTAGGAACCATGAATAAAAAACAGTCAGATGTACATCTTAAGAAGCTTCTTATAAGAAACAATACAAAGTGCAGAGTTTCTGATAACATAAAGCTGGCAGATTATATTAACCTTCTGCAGATAGTGAATGCAACTGCCAGAGTCCAGATAGATGACTATGAATGTGTTCCAGAGGGCATAGAAGTAAGAGGTGCAGTTATGGTAAATGTATGTTACATAACATCTGATGATAATGCACCTATGGGCAGCGTAAATTCTGTTATACCATACACCGGGGTCGTAGCAGTTAAAGAGTATGATAAAGAGAATATAGAATATCAGATAAGGCCATGTATAGAACAGCTTACAGCATCTATGGGAAGTAATGCAAAGATAGAGGTGAAGGCAGTAGTATCACTGGATGCCATATGCTTTGAACCGGTAGATTTTCCTACCATTGATGAGTGTGAGTACATACCAACAGATGAAGAGTATTATGCTTCACTGCCTTCAATGGTAGGATATATATCTGATGGCAGATGCAGCATGTGGGATATAGCAAAGAAATATAATACTACCTGTGATGCAATAAGAAGTGACAATGAGAAGGCTGAAAGATTATCTGACAGTGATGTTGTACCATGCGGTACAAGGCTGCTGCTGATAAAAGAGAGTATGCAGGAGCAGAAATAAACAATAAATATAAGCCAGATAAAATATGTATACACATAAGTAAATGTGTGGCATATTTTATCTGGCTTTAACAGCTTATTGTATTAAGTTATATTATGCTTCTGTGGAATCTGTTTTTTTGGAAGAGAAGTACTTATCAAACTTATCCATAACAGCATTGTAAGTGTTCTTAGATATATCAGGTAGTTCTTTACCCCATGTTTTAGTAGCTTCCTTGAAGCCTTTTTCTACAGCTTCCTTCATAGCTTTCATCTTTTCTTCGTCATCACCAGCAAGAGCCTGTGCAAAATCAAAGATTCTATCTGATGTCTGTTTAACACCCCAGTAGCCATCCTCAGATATATCTTCCTTTGCTTTGGCAATAGTATCAGCATCTGCTGTAAAATTCCCACTTGCAAGCACCTTCCACATATCATCAGCAGTTCCTATAGTTATTCCCTGCTTCTTAAACATATTAGTGACAAGTGACTGAAGCTGTTGTAAGCGGTTATCAGAGTCAGCTTTAAGCTTTGCTATGAGTTCTGGATTAGCAGCCTTGCTTTTTACAGAAGATGCAGATGTTTTATCAGATACGTTTGAAGCCTCATATGTGGCAGCAACATCTGTATTCTTAGAAGCTGTTGTATTGTCTATGTCTTTAGCAGCAGTCTTTTTACCAGAGACTGCCTCGTAACCTGTGTAATAAGAATTAACTCCGTTTAATCCCATATTATTCCTCCATTCTAACCATCATTAGTGATTGTGAATTAAATTATGTAAATAAGGTAACAGCCATCCATGGCTTTTTGTTATATTTTAATATATCGGCTGGTCTGGCGGAAAATTAATAGCTGCAAATATTATATATTCTCCTGATTTCTCCTATATTTATTTGGCGATATACCTTTGGTTCTGCGGAATGCATCTCCAAAATAGTTGCTGTCGTTAAAGCCACATTCAAAAGCAATTGTGGTTATTGATTTATTCGTGTTAAGAAGTAGTTCGCAAGCGTGTTTTATTCGGACATTAATAATATACTCCTTGAAACCAAAACCAGTTACACTTTTAAATTTTTTAGAAAGATATGAACGGCTCAGGTTGAATTGCTTTGCCATGTCTTCAAGAACAAGCTTTTCGCTGTAGTGGTTGTATATATAAGTGGCAACCTCCTGCATAATCTGGTTGTCTACATCGATTTCTTTTATAACATTTTCCTCATACTGTTTGCATCTTGCGATGAAGAGTATAAGCTCAGCCAGAGCCACACTTACGAAGCCGGGTGATAGAGGATCCTGACCTTCATTTTCAAATATAAGCTTATCAAGAAGCTTTTCTATATAATCCCTTCTTTTTTCAGGTATAGTTATAACACCAGTCTGCATGACATCGGATACAATATCAGTTCCAACGACGTTACTCAGCCAGTCGGTAACAGATGTTTTAAAACTTATAACGATACGTTCGTTGATACCTTTTCCTGTATAATCAGTTTTATGTATGGTTCCAGCTGGGACTATGACTATATCACCCTTGCTGAACTTATATATATTATGGCTTAGAAATGCCGTACATTCCCCCTTTGCCAGATAGAACAGCTCATGAAATGGATGGGAATGTGGTTCCTTCATCTTACATGCTGAACGTTTAATTTTTTTGATTTCAAAAATTCTTTTGCATATCCTGTAACATAGTAGTCCTCATTTCTGCACATAAAATCGAAAACGTACAAATAATCTGTAATTTGCATTAAATATAAATATTAATTTGTAGAAATTACTGCTTTTTATGCTAACATATATATTAGAAAAAAATAAAGAGTAAATTACGAAATAATGAGCGCAAAAGAAAAGGAAGCGGCTGCGATAGCAGCGGCGAGTAGCGAAGCTGCGAATCGTGACATAAGGAAGATGATAAGGATATGCAGATATAGGAAAGAGAGGAAGAAAACATGGCAAGACCAATAAGTGACAGTAAAAGAGAGATGATTCTTAATGGTAACCTTGTAAAGGCAATACTTACGCTGGCAATACCTGTTATGCTTAACAGTTTTATACAGTCAATGTATAATCTTACGGATACCTTCTGGCTTGGAAAGATAGGAACAACAAGTCAGGCAGCGATAACGCTTGTTTCGCCTTTTCAGAATATACTTATTAATTTCGGAGCTGGCATAACAACAGCGGGTGCGATTCTTATATCACAGTATCTTGGTGCAAGGGAAGATAAACAGGCAAATTCTATGGCTAACCATATATGTATAACTTCACTTGGGTTTTCTGTTGTATGTGCATGCATATGCTGGTTATGTTCATCAGGTCTTGTAAGATGGCTTGGAGCGGAAGGTGATATATATAATTATGGACTTACATATTTAAGAATAGTAGTTATGGATTTACCATTCCTTTTTATGATTAATCTGTATTCTGCGGTAAAGCAGGCACAGGGAGATACTGTAAGACCATTACTGCTTAATATACTTGGTGTTTCGATTAATCTCATACTTGATCCACTTTTCTTAGTTGTACTTAAGTGGGGTATAGGTGGTGCAGCATTTGCAACACTTATAGCCAAAATTCCAAGTGCAGTTATAGGAGTAGCTGCCCTTACTGGAAAGAACCAGCTTGTGCGTATTAACTTCAGGGGCTTCAGGTTTGATAAAAGCAAGGTTATGTCTATCTTAAAGATAGGTCTGCCTACAGCTATAGGAGGAAGTACAATGCAGTTTGGTTTCCTTCTTATGACTAAGAATGTCAATGTGTATGGAGCAACTGCGATGACAGCATATGGCATAGGTAACAAGATAAACAGTATCATAACCATGCCGGCTAATGGTATCGGTTCTGCCATATCAACTATCGTTGGTCAGAATATGGGTGCTGGCAATGTAAAAAGGACTGATAAATCATATCATATAGCGCTTAGAATAGGGGCGATATTCCTGTTTGTATGTGGCATGATTCTTTCAAGAAGAGTTATTGCAGAGCCTATGGTCAGATTCTTTACAACTGATGAGCATGTAGTACCACTTGCAACAGATTTCTTATCAATCATGGCAATGTGCTGTTGGACAAATGCGTTTTATAATGTTACACAGGGACTGTTTCAGGGCTGTGGGCATACTATGATAACTATGGCAGTAGATGCAACACGTATCTGGATATTCAGATTCCTAACCTTATGGGTATGCTCCCATGTGCTTGGAATGGGGGTAGAGAGCGTGTGGTATGCGGTTGTAGTAAGTAATGCTACATCAGCTGTAATACTTTATATACTTTTCTGGACAGGTATCTGGAAGAAGTCAACCATTAAGATTGAAAAAACTAAGAATTCAGATGTTAAAGCTTCAGCTGCCGATGTTAACGAAGCAGTTTGATATATTTATTTAATGCTTACACTATTTTATATCTTTATACATTCCCGAAACTGGCCAATAAGTTCTGGTTCCGGGAATTTTTATACATATTATGACTGGCTTTAAGCAGTGCGTTAAAAAGCAACTGTTTGCAACAATTTACGTATAATTTGGCTCATTGTACTTGCTTTCATACAATATGTTTATATAATGATATGAGTATGAAAGGTGATTTTGACACTAATACTTGTATAAAACTGGAGATAAAAGATATGGATTCAATTAGACTTAAGGCGAGAGAAGATTAATCTAGGTCTTGATGTATTGGGTAAAAGGGAGAATGGGTATCATGATGTCAGAATGGTTATGCAGACTGTTGGAATATATGACAGGCTTATAATCACAAAGATTCCCGAAGATGAGATAAGGATTAACATTAATCTTAAGTTTCTTCCTGTTAATGAAAACAATCTGATATACAAGGCTTACAAGCTTATGAAGGATGAGTATGGATTTAGCGGTGGTATAGATGTAGACCTTAACAAGTTCATTCCTATAGCAGCAGGAATGGCAGGTGGAAGTACAGATGCTGCGTCAACGATGTTTGCAATTAACAGACTCTTTGAACTTGGTTTATCCAACGAAGAGCTTATGAAACAGGGGGTTAAGATAGGTGCAGATGTTCCATACTGCATTATGAGAGGAACAGCACTTGCAGAAGGAATAGGAGAGAAACTTACAAAGCTTTCACCTATGCCACATTGTCATATAGTGGTTGCCAAGCCACCTATCAATGTTTCAACAAAAATGGTGTATGAAAGTCTTGATGCGGGTGCTATAACGAAGCATCCAGATATAGATGCTATTATTGAAGCTATTAACGAAGGAGATGTTAAGAAGGTAGCAGAGCGTATGGGGAATGTGCTTGAGGATGTTACAGTGCCTATGTATCCTGTTATTGCCAAGATTAAAAACGATATGATAAGCCAGGGGGCGTATAATGCCATGATGAGTGGAAGCGGTCCTACAGTGTTTGGTATATTTCCTGATGAGCAGACAGCGCTTAAATGCAAAGAATATCTAAAGGCGCAGGAGAATGCAAGGCAGGTATATATAACAGAAACATTTTAAGTATAGGGATTGTGTATATTAGAAAATATATGATGTCATACGAAAACCGGAAGTTTACTAATATAGAGATATACATATGGAGGATTAGAAGATGAAAGGCGAATTAAAGATGGATGTTAATGAGTACCTTCCATTAAGAGATGTTGTATTCAATACATTAAGACAGGCTATTCTTACCGGAGAGATGGAGCCTGGTGAAAGGCTTATGGAGATACAGCTTGCTAACAAGCTTGGTGTAAGCCGTACACCTATAAGAGAGGCTATAAGAAAGCTTGAGCTTGAAGGACTTGTTATTATGATACCAAGAAAGGGCGCAGAGGTTGCCCATATAACTGTTAAAGACATGAGGGATGTTCTTGAAGTACGTTCAGCACTTGAGGAGCTTGCAGCAACACTTGCATGTAAAAATGTTACAGCAGAATACATAGAAGAGTTGAAAACAGCTAACAGGGTGTTTGAAGCGGCTATAGTATCAAAGGATGTGGTAGCGATAGTAAATGCTGATGTGGCATTTCATAATATTATATATTCAATGACAGATAACCAGAGGCTTATACAGCTTATCAACAGTCTTAGTGAGCAGATGTACAGATATCGTCTTGAATATGTTAAGGATGCAAGGACCCATTCTATTCTTATAAGTGAGCACAACGATATCATAAAGCAGCTTTCAGATAAAGATGTTGAGAAGGCCAAGGTTATAGTAAGACAGCATGTTAATAACCAGGAAAAGGGTATTATAAGACTTCTTAATATTTAGGTATAATTAATGCGTATATCATAACATAAAGAGTAACGATATCATATGAATCAGTCAGATTGTATGGTATCGTTATTTTTATGGTATTGCTATTTTTATGGAAATTGTAAGAGCTTAGGTATAGATCTCCATTATATGGGAATTATGTATGTGTGAGTAACATTAATGTTAAACGTAAGGCAGCTTATAAGCTGCTATTATTGTTAAAAGCTTATTTAGTACATAAATATTATGGAGGGAATAATGAATAGTGGAAAATCTGGAGGATATGGGAAAAAGCATATTAATAAAAAATGTGATAAAAACAATAAGGCTGGCTTGGTATTTATCTTAGCCGCGACAATTATGCTTGTAATTGCAGGTGGCAGGTTGTATAGTGACAGTGAGGAAAGACAGCTTCAGAAGGGAATTGCTTCTAATATTATCAGGTTTCATGTAAGGGCAGAAAGTGATTCAAAAGAAGACCAGTGGCTTAAACTGCAGGTCAAAGAGGCAGTGCTGGCTTATATAAGTCCGGTTCTTTCAAAGTCACAGTCAGTTGATGAGTCCAGACAGCTGCTTTATAACGAAAGTGAGAATATAAGGAATGTTGCAGCTGCAACACTTAGGAGTCTTGGAGATGAAAGTGATGTTAACGTGTATTTTGAGAACTGTTATTTTCCTATGAAAACATATGGAGACATGACATTTCCACCCGGAGAATATGAGGCTTTCAGGGTAGATATAGGAGAGGCACAGGGTAAAAACTGGTGGTGTGTCTTATATCCACCTTTATGTTTTGTTGATGCTGTATATGGTGAGGTTCCAGAGGAGTCAAAGGAAGAACTTAAAGGAGTGCTCACAGAGGAAGAATACAGTATGGTATCAGGGGAAAATGTGAAGTTTAGATTTAAGTATCTTAAGATATTTAACAGATTTATAGAGTAATTATTGAGTAATTATTGAGTGATATTGAGTGATTTATTAAGTGATTAATATAGTGGTTAAAAAGCTGTGCAGATTCCGGCAGATGAAAAATACAAATAAAAATGGAGTAAGGAATATATGAAAGATAAGGTGTATATTAAGTTAAAAGGGCTTGCGTTAGAAGAACAGGCAGCAGATGGAGCATTAAGGAAGAGGCTGATAACATAGAAGTCATAAAATGTAGGCAGGATATACAAAGCGTGGCGGTAAGGAATATATAAAGTTTGAAGAAGTCTATGATGGTGCAGACCAGAAGTCAGTAAGTCTTATAAAAATATCAGATGACTGTGTTGAAGTAAGCAGAAAGGGTGCTATCACAACATGTATGGAATTCGTAAAAAACAAGAAAACGGTCAGCTGTTATAATACTCCTTATGGAAGTATTAATATCTCTATATTTACAAGTGTCCTCATGATAGAAAGGCAGGAGGATGCAATACATATTTTACTTGAGTATACCATGGAGTTAATGACCAGCAGATGAATACCAACAGGGTAGAGATGGAGATTACTGACGAAAGAGTAGAGTTGTACGAAGCGTAGAATAATAAAAGAGAATAGTTGCATGAAAATGTCAATCAGAATATAATAGATGAAATGATGGTCAGTGCAAAACATGCGCAGGAATGGAGATTAATATGAAGTCAACATTAAGAAGAACATGGGCAGAGATAGATCTTGATGCTCTTGCTCATAATTATAAGACATTACGAAAAAGAATAGGTGATAATGTTAAGTTTTTAGGGGTAGTAAAGGCAGATGCATATGGACATGGTTCAGTACAGGTAAGCCGGCTTCTTGAAGAGCTTGGTGCAGATTATCTTGCAGTGAGCAGTATAGATGAGGCTATAGAGTTAAGACACAACGGTATAACAATGCCAATACTTATTCTTGGACATACACCTAAGGAGGAGGTTGGTGAACTTATAAAGAATAATATAACACAGGCAGTTACATGTAAGGCTAAAGCACTTGAATACAGTGAAGAAGCAGTTAAGTGCGGTGGTATATTAAAGATACACATAAAGGTTGATACAGGTATGTCAAGACTTGGCTATCTGTGTGATGGCGAATACTTTGACAGTGGTGTTGAGGGAATATGTGAGGGGTGCTTACTTCCAGGCTTATGCCTGAAGGAATATTTACGCATTTTGCTGTGTCAGATGAGCAGGGTGATGAATGTAAGGCATATACAAAACATCAGTTTGAATTGTTTACAAGTGTCATAGATGCAGTGGAAAAAAGTTGGGAAGGAAGTTTGCGATAAGGCACTGTGCTAATACAGGGGCAGTTGCAAGATATCCGGAAACATGGCTGGATATGGTAAGACCGGGTCTTTTGCTGTATGGTTATGGCGAATTTGCAAATGAGCTCGACCTTAAGCCAGTGATGTCCCTTAAGACAACAGTAAGCACTATAAAGACGTATCCACAAGGAACAGCCATAAGCTATGGTGGAATATATAAGACAGATAAGACAACAAGAATAGGCGTTGTTCCTTATGGATATGCTGATGGCTTCTTTAGATGTCTTTCTAACAGATATGAGCTTATGACAAGTGAAGGACTGGCACCACAAAGAGGCAAAATATGTATGGATATGTGCATGATAGATTTAACAGATAAGACAGGGGTAGATGTCGGAAGCGAGGTTGAGATTTTTGGTAAAAAGAATCCTATCGAGAAGATGGCAAAGATGGCTGGAACTATTCCTTATGAGCTGACATGTGCAGTAAGTAAGAGAGTGCCAAGAAAATATATAAAAAATGGTGAAGTAGTGGAACAGGAATTGATGTTACGTGGTTAATAGCATGAAAAATAGATTTCTGCGCTAAAATCATGATTTGTATGCAGTAGTTACATATAATTAAGAATACATACAGGAGAGTTATTTATGAAACGGACAGCGGCGTTGATGCTTGCTTTTATTATGCTTGTCATGACTGGGTGCAGTGGTACAGGTAAGAATATAAGATTTGGTGCGGCAGATATAGGTGGAGTGTATTATTCGTATGCGAGTACATTTTCACAGCTTGCACATGAGGATATGAGCGATTATTCATTTGAAACTAAGGCTACAGCAGGCTCAGTAGCGAATCTCAGGCTTTTATCCGGAGACTATATAGACCTTGGAATAGTCCAGGCGGATATGTTAAGTGATGCATATAATGGTAAAGGGACTTTTAAGGACGGAGATTATAAGAAGGGTTATAAAGCTGTGGCAGCATTGTATACAGAAGTCTGCCAGATAATAGTAAAAAGTGCATCAGGTATCGAAACGATTGATGACCTTGTGGGTAAAACTGTAAGTATAGGTGCGGCTGAGTCGGGAACAGAGAAGAATGCAGAAGAGATACTTAAAGTAAGCGGCATTACAGAGGAGCTTGTAAAGACAGTTAACATGGACTATTCAGAAGCTGTGGATAAGCTCATGGCAGGCGAAATAGATGCTATGTTTATTACATCAGGAATAAGAACAGGTATTATAGAGCAGCTTTCTAAGAAATGTTCTATAGATGTCATAAGTATTGATGAGAAATGTATAGAGAAAATGTTAACCGCATATCCTTTGTATGAGAGATATACAATACCAGCTGATACATATACAGGACAAAGTGAGCCTGTTAATACAATAGGTGTGAGGGCAGTACTTGTGGCATCAGCTAACCTGTCAGCAGGGGTAACGGAACAGATTACGAGCATTATATTCTCACATAGCACAGATATTAAGAATGCCACATCACTTGATTCTATATTTGATGTGAATGCAGCAACAGGTGGTATAGATATTCCTTTTCATGCCGGAGCGGCGGCGTATTATACAAAACAGGGTGTGAGTGTCAGAACAGAATGACAGAATAACAGCCTGCAGCAGATATTTTTAATACGTTAAATGAAATGGAGAGATATATGAAGATTCAGTTAGATATGTATCAGACGATGGCAGTTGCTGTTGCTGTCCTGATGCTTGGAAGTTATTTACGAAAGAAGATAGATATACTTGAGAGATTTTGTATTCCAGCTCCTGTAGTTGGTGGATTTCTGTTTGCTATATTTACATGTATATGTTACGCAACAGGTATTCTTGAATTTGAGTTTGATGATATATTAAAGGAAGTGTGTATGGTATTCTTCTTTACGTCTGTAGGATTTCAGGCGAATCTTAAGGTGCTAAAGAAGGGTGGAAAGTCTTTGATAGTATTTCTTGGGCTTGTGATCGTGCTTATATTTACGCAGAATTTGTGGCAGTAGGACTTTCAAAATTATTAGGTCTCAACTCACTTATAGGAATGTGTACAGGTTCCATACCTATGGTAGGTGGGCATGGTACAGCAGGTGCATTTGGTCCTGTACTTGAAGATTTTAATGTACAGGGGGCTACAACTATATGTACAGCAGCGGCAACTTTCGGACTTATATTCGGAAGTATTATAGGTGGACCTTTAGGCAAGAGGCTTATAGAGAAGAAGGATCTTTTAAAAACAGCTATTCCAGAGGATGATAGTCTGTTAGTTGAGGATGAGAAGAAGCATGAGCGTCATACACAGATGTATGCGGCAGCGGTATTCCAGCTTATTATAGCGATAGGAATAGGTACAGTATTTTCATGGGCACTTACACAGACAGGAATGACATTTCCTATATATATCGGAGCTATGATAGCAGCAGCACTTATGAGAAATATTGCAGAATATGCAGAAAACGATAAGTTTGTTATACATATGGGGGAGATAAACGACCTCGGTGGTATAGCGCTTTCGCTTTTTCTTGGAATGGCTATGATCACACTTAAGCTGTGGCAGCTTGCATCACTTGCACTTCCACTTGTCATACTTCTTGTGGCACAGGTAGTGTTAATAATACTTTATACATATTTTGTAGTATTTAATGTTATGGGAAGCGATTATGATGCTGCGGTGCTTGTTGCTGGTACATGTGGCTTCGGTATGGGTGCAACACCAAATGCCATGGCCAATATGCAGGCCTTATGTGATAAATATGTTCCATCAGTTAAGGCGTATCTTATCATCCCATTAATAGGAAGTCTTTTCGCAGATTTCCTTAACAGTCTTGTTATTACGTTGTTTATTAATTTACTATAAATGTAAAAGTTAAAACAGTTAAACTGTTGGTATTGGCTGATAGTCATAGCTGTTTTAAATCAGGGGGAACGATATGTTTAATTTTATTAAAAAAATCAGGAATAAAGATAACACTCCTAAAAAAGGTTACAATCTTTCATATGATAATCTGGCGATTCCAGAGATTCATATAAATGGTCAGGATGATGAAAGCCCTGATATGGCAGTGACAAAAGAAACAGAACAGGACACAGAAGGCGTGGATAAAAAGAAAACACATGTCACATATGAAGGAGTAGCAGTTCCAGAAATACATTTTAAGAGTAAAGAATAATGGCTCTTTTTAAAAAATATGTTGTTAATTGAACAATCACGTGGTACAATAACAACCAGTAAAGCAAATAAATAAAAGCTATGACGGAAAGAGTAGTGTATGTGGAGCATACAGAGAGAGCTGCATATGGTGGAAGCAGTTTATGTGACTATTACATGAAAACCATTCCTGAGCTGTGCGTAAAAGAGGCTGAAGGAGGCTTTAAGCTGCTGTATGCTTCGAAGCGTTACCGTATGGTGTACGTTACAGACCATGAAAGTGAAATAATAAGGTGGAACCGTGTGAAAGCACCCTTAGGCAGGCGAAAGTGTACCTACCTATGGGTGCTTTCGTTGTAATAACAGCCAGATGAAGTTGTTATAACAATATATTTAATATTAAAACAACTGTATAAGTATGTTGTTATAGGAATGATGGCAGAATAGGGAAAGAATTTAAGAAATGATTTATTAGAAGGAGAAAAACAATGGTTAATTTTAAAGAAGATGAACAGTTAAAAACATTAAATCATTCATGTGCACATCTTATGGCACAGGCAATAAAGCATCTTTATCCACAGGCTAAGTTCTGGGTTGGACCAGTAGTTGCAGAAGGCTTTTACTATGATGTAGATCTTGGTGATGATGTTATAAGAGATGAGGATATTCCTAAGATTGAAAAGGAAATGAAGAAGGTTGCAAAGTCTGGCAAGAAGATTATCCGTAAGGAAATCTCTAAAGAAGAGGCTATGGAGATGTTCAAGGATGATGAGTATAAGTTAGACCTTATCTCTAATCTTGAAGATGGAACAATCTCATGTTATGAGCAGGGTGACTTTACAGACCTATGTCGTGGACCTCACGTAGATAATGTTAAGTTATGCCGTAACTTTAAGCTGCTTAGACATTCAGGTGCATACTGGAAGGGTGACAGCAATAATAAGGTTCTTCAAAGAATATATGGTGTATGTTTCCCAACACCAGAGGAGCTTGAAGCACACATTCAGGAGCTTGAAGAAGCTAAGGAAAGAGATCACAGAAAGATTGGCAAAGATATGCAGCTTTTCATGGTTGATGACTTAGTCGGACGTGGACTTCCTATGTATCTTCCAAAGGGATATGTTATATGGCAGGAGCTTGAGAATTATATAAAGAATAAAGAAAGAAAGCTTGGCTACCAGCATGTTCTTACACCTTGTGTTGGAACAGTAGATCTTTATAAGACATCAGGTCACTGGGATCACTATAAAGAAAACATGTTCCCAGCGATGCAGGTTGATGATGAAAGCTTTGTACTAAGACCAATGAACTGTCCTCACCATATGATGATATATGCTAACAGACTTCATTCATATAAGGATCTTCCTATAAGAATCGGTGAGGTAGCACATGATTTCAGATATGAATCAAGTGGTACATTAAAGGGTATCGAGAGAGGAAGACATTTCTGTCAGAATGATGCCCATCTTTTCGTAACACCAGAGCAGATTAAGGATGAAATATCAAGTGTAGTTGATCTTATATTCAGCACATACAAGGATTTTGGAATTACTAACTATCGTTGTGTACTTTCACTTCGTGATCCAGAAAACAAGACAAAGTACCATGATGATGATGAAATGTGGAACAAGGCAGAGAATGCATTAAGAGATGTTATGAACAGCCTTGGAATTGAATATACAGAAGAAATAGGTGAGGCAGCATTCTATGGACCTAAGCTTGATGTTAATGTAAAGCCAGCTGTAGGTAACGAGATTACACTTTCAACATGCCAGTTAGACTTCTGTCTTCCAGCCAAGTTTAATCTTTCATATGTAGACAAGGATGGTGAGAAGAAGACACCTGTTGTGCTTCACAGAGCTATACTTGGTTCTCTTGACAGATTTATGGCATATATACTTGAGGAAACAAAGGGTAACCTTCCAACATGGCTTGCACCAGTACAGGTAAGAGTAATGCCTGTTAAGACAGACAATGAAGAAATCATGAATTATGCACACGAAATAGTAGATGCACTTTCTGCAAAGGATGTAAGAGTAGAACTTGATGACAGAGCAGAAAAGCTTGGATATCGTATGCGTGAGGGACAGATCCAGAAGGTTCCATATCTTCTTGTTATTGGCTTTAACGAACAGGAAAACAAGACAGTATCATATAGACTTCATGGTGAGCAGGATACAACAACACTTTCACTTGATGAGTTTGTTGAGAAGATAGATACAGAGATAAAGAATAAGACAAGATAATTGTTGTTTAATTGAATATTAGTTGGTGACGAACGGACGACAGCATATATGAGAAAAGCAGGTGTGCATACATCAACGATGCCAGAAGCTTCAATTGGATATTTCTAAGACTTTTCATAGTACGATGATGGTAGTTTCCGCTACCGTTCGATACGGGACATCCATGTCCCAT
>ENA-OQER01000072-OQER01000072.1-human-gut-metagenome-genome-assembly--contig:-NODE-72-length-49951-cov-6.537492_pt1 | contig 49951 bp, 68 predicted proteins | sample MGYA00242797_ERZ504639 | MGnify/ENA primary metagenome ERZ504639 (study PRJEB26092, sample SAMD00036306) | human gut metagenome | host: Homo sapiens | study: EMG produced TPA metagenomics assembly of... | reverse complement strand
CGCAGCACCGCGCTGCTGTGGGTGCTGGCCATCGTGGGCTCCCCGGTGTGGGTGCCGCTGCTCGCCGCCTTCGCCGCCGTGGCCGTCACGGTCTATATCTGCATCTGGGTGCTGGCGCTCTGCGTGTGGATCGTCGCGGTGGCACTCGGGGGCGTGGGCGTAGTTGAGCTCCTGCTTGCCGTAAGCGGCGTCATCATCGGCCACTTCCCGTACGCCCTCGCCTCGGCGGGCGTGGGGCTCGGCCTCGTCGGCGTGGCGCTCTTCGTTGGTGCTGGCGCTTGGGCAGCCTCAAAACAAATTGCGCGCCTCTCGGCGCTCTGGGCGAGGAAGGCCGCCTCGCCTTCTGGAAGGGTAAGGGCGAGAAGGGCGGCGCTGCCGCGCATCTCGCGGCGTAGAAAGGAGTGAGTACCATGACCAGTGCGAAGAAGATCTACCTCGCCGTGGCGGGCGGGCTCGTTGCCGCGGGTGTTGTCCTCGCGGGCATTGGCTTTATCGCTTCGGGTTTCGACCCGGCCGTGTTCACAACCCATATAGACACACGCGACAGCACCATCGTGCTCGGCGGCGTCGAGGTGGACGACCCGATGGGCCTCCCCCTCATCGAGCAGCTCGCCAATCTGGGCGAGATCGACACCTCCGGCGTCGCGGATCCCGCCGCGCCCTAGGCGCAGCGAGCCCGGGCGCTCTGCCCGCCAAGCTGCGTAAGCCGGCGAAACCCGAACCTCAACCTCTACGCAACTGGCCCCAAGCCTGCGCCGATTCGCTCTCAGCGCCGCGCGGGGGCCCGTGACGCATGCCCAAAAAGGTACGAGGAGAAAGGAACGCGATGACGACAACCACGCCCTTCCGCCTTCACGGGGCCACGCAGGACCGGAAGCGACTGGGCCGTGCGGTGGGGCTGTGCTTGGATTGGCTACACTGATATGGACAGTTCCGTGAGGGGTGCGAGAGGCGGGACTCTGGGGAGATCTTCGAGGAGGAGTGTCTCGACTGGAAGCGTGGGTTCAGTGGAGCAGGAACCTAATCTCTGTCTCTCTTGCTTTTTTGATTTGTTGAGAAGCCGGCATTTGGGGGCATTTTGGATAGCGAACAGTTCAAACAAGAAGCTGAGAAAATAGAACAAAGCCTGAGTGCCTTGAGAGTCGCCGAGCGCAATGCAGTGATTCCCTTCATGAACGGCGACTTTACCCAATGGGATCTATATCTGGCATCCTCCTCTGAGTATGCGATGAGACTGATAGACGGATTCATCTCCATGCTCGAGTCGAGGAATCTTGTTTGCGTCGCCCAGCTTCTCCGCGCACAGGTTGGAGTCTGCCTGCGGACATTCGCATTATTCGCCGCCGAAGACCAGGATGACTTTCTCAAGCAGGTGTTTCAAGGTGTGCCTGTGAACAAGCTGAAAGATTTCTCGGGTGAGAAGATGTCCGATGGAAGACTTCAAGACTTACTCGAGAAGTTCGATCCAAAGGTAAAAGATGTATACAAGGTGACGTCTGGATTCGTCCACTTCTCCATCGATATTCTGCCGAGCATGGGTGTGCCTGGGGAGGGCTATGAGGTCGAGTTTAATTTTGGAGCCGAGCCCAACGAGAGAAACAATGCGCCTCTCGTGGAATGCGGCAAGGCGTTCTGCCACTATGTCGACCTGCATCTCCAGATGCTCCATAAGGTGATTGCTTCGGATGAATGGTATGCCGATCGATTCCGTATCGATTCCGATGGTCCTGCAGACGAGGCCTCGAAAAGCGAGAAGGTGTAGGTCGAACGCATTGACGCTGCCTTGACAGCATCCCGATATGATAACGAATGGGAGGTTCCCTGCGAAATGTGCGCCTCTGTATATTCTCGCTAGGACGCCCTCGACCGATAAGGCATCGTTGAGTTCAATTTGAGTTCAGCTCGGGTGCCTGAAAATCGCCCAACTCTGATAAAAGGGGAGACGACGGTACACCACGTAGACGAGAGGCTATGGAAGTGCACGATTTGATTATATTGGCGCGCTAAACCGCCCCGCTGCCCAACTTGAACTCCGCTCACGCGTGTATGGGGCTGCGAGAGGTAACGGCCTGCGGCCTCCTTTGTGTGCTCGATGATATCTTCGAGCATGCCGGGCATGGCGGAGACATTCGCTGCAATCCAGCCGTGTTCAAGCGCCGTTTCGGATAGGAGCGAGATGGGGCTGTCTTGCCCGTTTCCCTTGCACCCGTAAAGATGGTTGACAGTTTGGGGTCTCCCGGGTCTTTAGCTTTTACCGTGCTAGATGCCTCATGGAAACTGTTGGACTTTAATCAGACAGACCCAGCATGTCGTTTTCCTCCATGAGGACATCGGCTAAAACCGCAACACCTATGCTTGTTTAAGCAAACTTCCTGATAGTCGTGGAGCTGCTGTAGCCCGACATGCAGGACATCGCTCGGCTTAAACACCGGATGCCGCATCCGCGAAACGAGTTGCGGTGCACCCTGTTCCAAAAGGCTGCCAAGTACCATGGCGTGAGCGTTGGGGTAGCCATCATTCAGCGTGGATACATCCGGATGCGCATAGATCCAGACGATTCCAACGTTCTCGTATTTCCCGTGCAGGTAATCGAAGAGGGCAGGCGACACCATACAGTTGCCGCGACGGTCACGACTCTGTCGGGGTTTTCTGCCGCAAGCTTCCTCTGCGCATCCTGAATCCCCGCCAGGACTTCGTCCTCGGCATAGATGCGAACTGCCTCCCATTTCTCATGTCCAAGTTTTGGGACGCGTTTCACAATGTCGAGTGGGACTCCTGGACAGTCGGATCACGTGGTGGCCCCCTTTGAGAGGGTCACGAGCATCACGGTTCCGTTCTCGGAACTTGCTTCGACCTCTACAGCGCCACCGTGAAGCGCCGCAATCTCCCAAACGAGCGCTAGTCCGAGTCCTGCGCCGCCGTATGCCCTGCTGCGGGATTTGTCTAGACGAAAGAACGGCTGGAAGATGCTATCACGGTACTGCTTGGGTATTCCCGAGCCCTCATCTTTGACTCGCAGGAGTACGTGGCTGTCGCTGTCGCAGATGGAGACGTTGACAGTCGAGCCGGGGCGGCTGTAACGGATGGCATTTTCGACCAGGTTAAACACCAGCCGATAGAGGAGCGTGTCGCTCCCGATCACTAAAGCGTCTCCAGCACAATTGAGGCTATGCCTTATTTTCGGCAAGTGGCGCAAGGTCGGTGAGGACCTCTTCGGACAAGGGGCCAAGTTCAACATCGTCCTCGCAAGGAATGCTGCGGAGCTCACTCATCTCGAGCAATACCTTGGTCATCTGCGACATTCGCTCGGTTTGTTCTTGTAACAGGTCGAGCAGCTCGGCTGTTTCGGGTTGCAAACCGGAGTGCTCGGAGATGAATAGTTCAATCTGTGCCTGCATAAGGCGAGCGGGGTGCGCAGCTCGTGTGCGGCGTTGCCGGTAAACTGGCGCTGTGCAGAGAACCCTTCGCCAAGACGGGCGATCATGTCGTTGAATGAGGCGCTGCATCGCTGTAGCTCGGTGGGTACATCTTTGCTGAGCTTAATTTCGCTTAGATTGTCAGGCTGCACGCGTTCAACCTGGGCTGCAAAAGCCCGTAGCGGTTTAAGTGCACGGCCGCTCACAAAGTATGCCAGCACGCCGCCAAGGAGTGTGATTCCAGCCGTGATGCACCAGGTTGTCGTGCCAAAAGACTCTTGTGCGTCGTTTACGACGATCGTGACCTTTTCATCGAGGGTCGCTTTCGTTGGATCGAACGCTTGGGGCGAATCTTCGCCGGTTGCGTTAAAGGCCGAGATGTCACTGCCGATGGCATCCATGTAGCGCATGCCCGTATAGCCGACCAGGCAGTTCGTCAGCACGCACGCTGCGCACGTGAGCAGCGCCGTCATAATCGTTATGCGCCATTGCAGCGAAAGTCTTTTCATTCGCTATCCTCCATAACGTAGCCCTCTCCAATCCGATTGCGAATCGGGTCGTATCCCAATGCGCCACGCAGCTTTTTGCGGAGTGACGAGATATGAACGCGGGTTGCGTTGCTAAAGCTGTTCACGCTGCTATCCCAAACGTGCTCGATAAGCTCCTCTTGACTTACCGGACGCCCCTGATTAAGCATCAGGTATTCCAAGATTCCCGTTTCCTTGCGCGTAAGAGATAAAGCCTCGCTGTCCACGGAAGCGATGCGCGCCTTGGTGTCAAAGCTGAGCTTTCCGCAGGTTAAAACTACGTCGCTTTGTGTAAAGCGTCTTAGGGTAAGGCTGCGAATCCTTGCCGCAAGCTCGTCCAGATGAAACGGCTTGGTGAGGTAATCGTTGGCGCCGGCATCAAGTCCGGCGATTTATCGGATACTTCGCCACGTGCGGACAGAATCAGCACTTTGGTCTCGCAGTCAGTTTTCCTAAGTTCTGAGTACGGTCATGCCGTCGATACGGGGAAGGTTGAGGTCGAGTACCACGAGGTCGAAGGCCTCAACGTCCAGTAGGTCGAGCGCCTCCTGTCCGTCGTGACAGCAGTCGACGCTGTACGCCAAGTTTCGCAAGCTGCGCGCGATTGCATCACACAGCGCCCGCTCGTCCTCGACGATTAAAATACGCATAACAGTCTCCTTGCACATTCCAAATCGCGCTTAACACGGATTTTATAGCCGATATGGTCCAATGGTCGCGTAACGAAAGGAGTGGTCAGGTTGTTCAAAGCGGTAAAACCCGTGGTACAGGTCGCTTTGTTGATCGTCGGAATTGCCATGGTGTGCTTTGGCGTTATGCGTGGCGAGGCAGATGCCGTGCTGGCCAAAGCGATTAGGCTGTGCTTGGAGTGTATCGGAATTGGATAAAAGAGGAAACACTGCGTCGCATGTTTTGGCCCGATTTCGCGGATTCATTCAGGCGGCGGCGACGCTAATTACCAACATTCACCTGCCAAACTTTGCCAAAGGCGGCATCTATCAGGGCGCAGGAAAAACAGTCTGCGTACCTGGGCTTAATTGCTATTCGTGCCCCGCGGCATCGGGTGCGTGCCCCATCGGGTCATTCCAGTCGGTGGTAGGTTCATCCAAGTTCAACTTTTCCTACTACGTAACCGGTACGCTCATTTTGCTCGGCGTGCTGCTGGGACGCTTTGTATGCGGCTTTCTGTGCCCGTTTGGCTGGCTTCAGGAGCTGCTTCACAAGATTCCCGGCAAAAAGTTCTCCACGAAAACGCTTAAGCCGCTCACGTACATCAAGTATGCCGTGCTGCTGTTTGCCGTGGTGCTGCTGCCTGTCTTGGTGGTCAACGATGTGGGCATGGGCGACCCGTTCTTTTGCAAGTACATCTGCCCACAGGGCGTGCTCGAGGGTGCGATTCCGCTGTCCATCATGAATACGGGAATCCGCTCCGCGCTGGGAAAGCTCTTTACCTGGAAGCTCGCGATTCTCATTGCGGTTGCGGTGCTGAGCGTGTTGTTCTACCGCCCCTTCTGCAAATGGATCTGCCCCCTCGGTGCGTTTTATGCGCTCATGAACAAGGTGTCGTTGTTGGGGATTCAGGTTGACCAGTGCAAATGCGTTTCGTGCGGCAAGTGCGCCAAGGTGTGTCTGATGGACGTGGACGTTACGCGTACGCCCGACCATGCCGAGTGCATTCGTTGCGGCAAATGCGTGGGCGCGTGCCCCGTCGATGCTATTAGCTTTCGCTACGGGCTGGGTGTGACGGGCGACAAGCCCACGCAGCCCACGCAGGCCTGCGAAAACAAATAGGTACCTATATAAGTTTCGATATAAACGGAGGAACCATGAAACTGTCAAAAATTGCGGCCTTGTTGATGCTGCCCGTGCTGGCGCTGACTCTCGCGGCGTGCTCTGCCCCCAAGGGCGACGCGAAGGATGCCACGAGCGGCGATGCGCAGATTGCCGAGCTTGTGGCACAAAAGCCGTCGAGCGCCGAGGAGGCGGCCAAGCTGTACCAGCAGCTGCTGCAAAAGGAAAACGAGATCTTTGCGAGCGATAACGCCCTATGGGAAAAGGTGTTCCTTGCGGCCAACAAAGACACTCCCATGATTGAGGACGGCAAGAACTACGGCGACTTCTTGCTCGATACCATCGAGGGCGCCAAGGATCAGTTTGCGGCTGACGAGCTTAAGACGCTTAAGGCCGGCGCGCAGCAGGTCAAGGAGATCGAGGACAAGCTCATGGCGCTGGAGAAGGAGTTCCCCGGATGCGGCAGCACGCCCGGCGAGGGGGAGAGCGTCGATGCCTCGACCGCAGGCATGACCAACGGCGAGAGCGGGGAGACGAAGTTCCCCAGCTTTAAGGGCAAGGACTTGGACGGCAACGATGTAAACAGCGACGAGCTGTTCTCCAAGAACAAGGTCACCGTCATGAACTTCTGGTTTACCACCTGCAAGCCGTGCGTGGGAGAGCTGGGCGATCTGGAGAAGCTCAACAAGGAGCTTGCCGAGAAGGGCGGCCAGGTCGTGGGCGTTAATTCCTTTACGCTCGACGGCAAAAAAGACGAGGTGGCCGATGCCAAGGACGTGCTTTCCAAGAAGGGCGTGACGTATAAAAACATCTGGTTTAAGTCGGACAGCGAGGCCGGAAAGTTCACCTCCAACCTGTACTCGTTCCCGACCACCTATGTGATCGACCAGAACGGCAACATCGTGGGAGAGCCGATCATGGGCGGTATCAACTCTGCTGAGCAGCGTGAGGCGCTCAACAAACTGATCGATCAGGCACTCGCGAAGAGCGAACAGTAGGTTCGAATGCGACAAAGGTGTGACAAAGGGGCAGTCCCTTTGTCACACCTTCGATGTTATGTGCGGGATGGTGCGCCATGCGGCGTGCCGTCCCGTTTTTTGTTCGTTACATTTTTGTTCGTTACATTCCTTGCTGGTACCGGCAAAAAAGCTGATAGAGTAGGTCAAACGCGTTGGATGCGAACGGCGGGGGAGAGGTTGCCGTCCATGCTGGATCTCAGAGTTATTTGCAAAAGGTACGTTACGCAGTCGTTTACGCAGGTAGCGCTCGACAGCGTAAGCCTGTCTTTTCGCGATAACGAGTTTGTAGCCATCCTGGGTCCTTCGGGCTCGGGTAAAACTACGATGCTCAACGTCATTGGTGGACTCGACCATTTCGATTCCGGCGACCTGCTGATCGATGGCATCTCGACCAAGGACTTCAGCGACCGCGATTGGGATGCCTACAGAAACAATCGCATTGGCTTTGTGTTTCAGAGCTACAACTTCATTCCGCATCAGAGCATTTTGGAAAACGTGGAATTGGCGCTTACACTCACGGGCGTGGGACATGCCGAGCGCCGCCAGCGTGCGCGTAAGGCGCTCGAGGCGGTTGGTCTGGGCGAGCACGTTGACAAACGCCCGAACCAGCTTTCGGGCGGGCAGATGCAGCGCGTGGCCATCGCCCGCGCCCTGATTAATGATCCCGAGATTGTGCTGGCAGACGAGCCGACCGGCGCCCTGGACTCAACGACATCCGTGCAGGTCATGGATCTGCTCAAGGACGTGGCGCGCGACCGTCTGGTGATTATGGTCACGCACAATCCCGAGCTGGCGTACCAGTAGCTACGCGCATCGTCAATCTGGCGGACGGCAAGATTACCGACGATTCCGACCCTTTTGATATTGCCAAGGCCACGCGCCGTGAGGCCAAGCCTACGCGCAAAACCTCGATGAGCTTTGTGACGGCGCTGGGGCTTTCTGCCCGAAACCTTATGACCAAAAAGGGCCGTACGGCCATGACGGCCTTTGCAGGTTCGATTGGAATTATCGGTATTGCGGCAATCCTGGCGCTCTCCAATGGCGTGAACAATTACATCAAAAAGGTCGAGGAGGATACGCTCTCGAGTTACCCGCTTACGATCTCCAAGCAGGACTACGACCTGTCTTCCATGATGGGCGGGCAGGGGGCTGCGGATGATGACTCGCCTGAAAACGTGGATTCGTCCGACGACGGCGCCGGCGGCAAGGCTCAGGGAACCGATAAGATTCCCGTGGTCACGGCCGTAAAGGATATGTTCGCAAGTGTTAAATCTAACGATATGACGAGCTTTAAGGCATGGCTCGATGCCGGTGGCGACGGCATCGATAAAGAGGTCAACGCCATTCAGTACGGCTACGGTATATCGCCGGTTGTCTATCGTGCCGGCAAGGGCGATGAGAAGCCTGTCCGGCTGGTGCCCAACGCCATGACCGAGGCCATGAGCGGAGGCGCGAGCTCGGCGGCGACGGTGAGCATGGAATCCATGGGAACCTCGGTCTTTAACGAGATGATTGACGACCAGAGTCTGCTCGACAGCCAGTACGATGTTGTCGCCGGTCATTGGCCCACGTCCGCCAACGAAGCCGTGATGGTGCTTTCGGACCGCGGCACGGTGGGCGACTATACGCTCTATAGCATCGGCGCGCTGGATATCGATGAGCTCAACGACCTGGTCAACAGCGCCATGACGGCCGACGGCAAGGTCGAGACGCCCGAGACCGGCACCGACTTTACCTACGACGATGCGCTGTCCACGACATTTAAGGTGTTGTCGCCGGCCGATGCCTATCGCAAAAACGAAGAGACTGGCATGTGGACTGACATGTCTGGCGACGCCGACTTTATGGCAGCCAAGGTTGCCGACGGTATCGACGTGCACGTTGTGGGCGTGGTGCGACCTAACGAGACAGCCAATGCGAGCGCGTTGTCCCCGGGCATTGCCTATACGCATGCGCTGACTCGCCAGCTTATGGAGCGCGCCGCCGATTCGCAGATTGTGCAAGAACAGCTTGCCCATCCCGAGACGGATGTCTTTACGGGCAAGTCTTTCGATGAACTGCAGGGCGAGGCCAAACAAGGAGTTGATCTAGGCAGCATGTTCAGTGTGGACGAGGCAGCGCTGAAGAGCGCGTTCTCGTTCGATACGTCTGCGCTCTCGGGTGCTGCCGGCGGTATGGACCTGTCGGGTCTTGACTTGTCCGGGTTGGATATTGACCTTTCGGGCGTAGGTAAGGATATCGACTTTAGTGACATCATGGCCAAAGCGCCGACCCCAGATTTCTCGGGCATCTTCGACGGCCTGGAGCTCACGCCCGAGCAAATGCAGCAGGTGGGAACGCTTGCCAACCAGCTGTTTGAGGGCTTTTTGCAGTCTGATCAGTTTAAGGCGCTGTCGCCCGAAGATCTTAAGGACGCATCAAAGCTCGCCGCCGCATTCTCGACGTATCTTGAGAATGATGACGCGGCCCAGCAAATCCTGGCCCAGCTAAAAGCGCTGGGCGGCGATGCCCTGTCCGAGCGCTGCAGCAGGCGATGACCGACTATGTGCAAAAGCAGCTGGCTCCGTATCTGCAGCAGGCTATGGATCAGGTGATGCAGACAATTAGCGAGCAGATTGCGACAACGGTGTCAGCTCAGCTCAAGGCGGGCGCGGCGGGGCTCATGGGCCAGATGGCGATGCAGATGTCTTCGAGTTTTGCCAACTTGGCGAGCGCTATGCGTGTGGATGCGAGTGCCTTTGCTCGCGCCATCCATTTCAACATGGACGCCGAGGACCTGAGCTCGCTCATGACGAGCTATGCCAAGCGTCAAAGCTCACCTACGACAATAATCTGACCACGTTGGGCTATGCGGATGAGGCGGACCCCATCTCGGTCAAGATTTTCCCGCGTGACTTTGAGGCCAAGGAGCGCGTGCTCGATCACATCGATGCGTACAACAAGCAGGTCAAGGCCGCTGGTCACGATGAGCAGGCAATCTCGTACACCGACTACATGGGCATCATCATGGGTTCGGTGACCGACATCGTGAACACCATCAGCTTGGTGCTCATCGCATTTGTGAGCATCAGCTTGGTCGTCAGCTCCATCATGATCGGCATCATAACCTACATCAGCGTACTGGAACGTAAAAAGGAGATTGGTATCCTGCGCGCGATCGGCGCGTCGAAGCGCAATGTGGCCAACGTGTTCAACGCCGAGACTTTCATCGAGCTCATTGCTGGCGTCTTCGCCATCGTCGTCGTGGTGCTCGTGAGTTTTCCGGTCAATGCCTGGGCGCTTGCGGTCAAACAGGTCCCCAATCTGATGAGCCTGCCCGTGCAGGATGCGCTGGTGCTCATCGCGATTTCGGTGTTGCTGACGGTTGTCGCTGGCCTGCTGCCGGCCCGCAGCGCATCCAAGAAAGACCCCGTGGAGGCCCTACGTTCCGAATAATGTGACAAAGGGACAGTCCCTTTGTCACATTCGAGAAAAGGCGCGGGAAGGGGGTGACCCTTCCCGCGCCTTTTAGTTTGTTTTGCCCATCAGCGTGATGCGGATACTTGGATGGTGTATTCGTCAAACTCATCCTCGGGATCGGTATCAAACGAGTAATACGTTTTGACGGGGTCGTCACTCGTCCTGATAGAGATTCTCTCGTAGAGTGAGCCGTTCAAAAATGCCTGCCTAAACTCTTCGGGGAGCTTCTGCGGTGCTAGGAGCTCGGGGCTTGCGGTCTTGACGTCTATGGTTTGGACAACAGAGGAAAGCGCGTCAAGGTCGAGCTCGATACGGGCAAGGTTGTCCTCGAGGCTCGCGTCGGGGTCGATCTCTGCCGCGTAGCTCACTTCCGTGAGCGTTCCCTTGTTGTCAAAATCCAGGTACGTATAGGTCTTTTGAGTATCGGAGTCGCCGTCGTGCAGATAACCGCGGACGTGATAGCCGTAATCTTGATATCGCTCGTAGGGGTCATCGGCGGACACGTACTCGCATGAGGCTCTAATGCCTTGCGTGCGATGGCGATCTGCTCGGCCGCGGCCGCGGCGTTCTCCTGCATCTCGATGTTTCCCTGCGCCAGCTGCGGGATATAGGCGCCGCATACGATCGCGAGGGGCAGCGCCACAAGCGCGACGACCCACTTCTTTGCACGGGGGACAGACACGCCACAGGCCTCTGCCATAGCCTTCGCGTTGGCAAAGCTCTCGGCAAGCACGTCTGCCGCGGTGGCGACGGCGCCTGCGGCAGCGGCGACTTCTGCCGTGCCGCCCAGGTTGCGCGCGGTCTCGTTGTCGCTGTTCTTGAGCAGGCGCGCGGCGGCTGCGTGCCAACAACGCCTGCGATTTGTGCCGAGCGGTCTTTCTCACTCTGCTCGACGGCGAGCCGGCGCTGCATTTCCTTCCACTGCTTGCCACGCATGCCAAAGCGCGGGGCGAGAGCGCAGTAGCAGAATATAACGAGCTCGATGGCGGTGAGCACCAAGCGGTCATCATGCCTGTCTCTTGGAAGCCTTCGTGATGGAAGACGATGTCGTCGATCATTCGAAAGGAATGATCGATAAGGCAGCACGAATGCCATGGCAAGCGCCGCGCCGGCAACCTTGGGGCAAATGCAGTATCGCTGGATGCGCTTACGTTCTTGTTCGGAGAGTGTTGCCATAGCTGGTCCTTGGAGTCGTGGCGGTCATTACGGCGCGCGGCGCGCGGGATGTATCAGTCTGAGCTAGCGCTGGATAAGAACATAGAGCAAAATACTCAGCGCGATGAGCAAGATACCCGCGATGTTAAACATCAGCGTGGCAAAGTCGCCCACGATGGGGCGCTCGACATAGCTCTTGTCTGGGCTGCTGGGGTTGTAGTGCACAGTCATTTGGCTGCCGAGGGGCCAAAGCTGCTCTGCGAGAGTATCTAGGCGTGCGATGGGTCCTGTCTGTACGTGCAACCAGCCCTTGGCGTCTTCGTACGCCGCGCTTTGCGTGCGGACGGGGAGTCCCGACAAGCTTTTGGTCTTTACGCCGCGGAATTGTTTTCTCACGTGGTACCGCGTGCGTCGACGGTGTACTCCAAAACGGGATACATTCTGCCTTCGCCCATAAAGCGGTGGTCAATGACCGTTCCCATGATCATAGCGGTGCAGGCCTTGGCTTTCCTGCGGGCGGCGGCTTTCATGAGCGTGCTCATTCCGATAAGCAGGATGCCGATGCCTCCAACCGAGATGAGCGCGAGCAGGGATATCTGCGACGTGGTCACGGCGTTCTCCTTTGGCGCGATACCGTCATATGTGACTCAGTATAGGGAATCCTGCCATCGATGAGTGCATGGTCATGCGGCTAAAGTGTCTTGACGGCTCGATGGGTTCGCCATTTGCGCCTTCTCCGGTCCATACAAAAAGCTGTACGTCAGCATTCAAAGATGTCAAAAAATGTTGACTTTGGATGTTGACGTACATGTTTTGGAGTGGATGAAAGGTTAGGGTGGCGACTTTGGAATAGGGCAGGCGCTCCTATATCCACTCGATGATGCCGCTTTCATCGTGCTCGCCGCGCCGCCGATTTGTCGGCCTTTGTTGCGTTAGAGGTACCTTGCCGCGAACTTCTCGAGGCTGGCGTTGCTTGCGTTGTTGAGAATGCCGCCGTCAACGATTTTTGCGCCTGGAGCGCTTGCCCTAAGGACCGACGCCGTTTTGCCCATTCCGCTTCCGCCCGAGGTGGCAAATAGGACGATTGTTTTGCCCGTCAGGTCGTAAGACTCAAGGAATGTGTTGATAATCGCCGGCGCCACGTACCACCAGATGGGGAAACCCAAAAAGATGGTGTCGTAGTCTTCGATGTGCTCGACTCTGGAGGTTATGGCAGGGCGGCAGGAGGGGTCGGCGGCCTCGCGCGTGCTGCGGCTCTGTTTGTCGCGCCAGTTAAGGTCGGCGCTTGTGTATGGATTGGCGGGCACAATGGCGAACAGGTCGCTGTCCGTCACGCGAGCCAAGTGGTTTGCAACGTCCATCGTGGTTCCCGATGCACTGAAATATGCCACAAGTGTCTTAGTCATTGGAGTCCCTTTCGTTGCTGCGGTTTAGGCTTTATGGTGAGGTGCTATTAAGTGACGCCTCATGGCTGCGATGCTGAGCGGCTTGAACAGCATCCGGTCGAGGCGCTGCGTAGCCGATAGATGAGATAGTCAAGCATTCGAGCTTCTGTTGCCCCGCGTGTATGTCGTTGAGCAATTCGCGGCGATGCCGTTTTAGTAGGCAAATGCGCGCGCAGTCGCTGGCGGCCGAGCTGTACAGCTCGATGAGATCTTCGCTGCAGCCGGCGTCGTGTAGGCCGTTGATGATGTTGTCGTTCATGTCGTCACTTTGCGATTTTGACTTTGGTAGTGCCGGCAAGCGGCTTTTCACCGGGACGGGCCTTGGGACCAACGAGCGCGTGCGGTTGATAGAGCTCTTCGAGGAACTCGATCTCGGCGGGGGAGAGCGTTATGTCGAGCGCGGCCACGGCGTCGTCGACGCGCTCGGGCTTGGAGCAGCCCACGATGGGGGCCTCGACGCCACGTGCCCAGTGCCATGCCAGCGCAATCTGCGCCATCGGCACGTCATGATCGGCGGCAATCTTGGCCACGCGCTCAATGACGGGCATGTCGATGGCGCGATCATGGTCGTACTTGTTGGCCATGGTCGTGTCGGTGGTGCACGTGTGCTCGAGCTTTCCCACGTGGGGCGGCAGAGGTGTCCCGACGCCAGGGGGCTGTATGGCGTAAGGGCCATGTCAAACTGGCGGCACACCGGAATCATCTCCCGCTCGTCCTCTCGGTACAGCAGGTTGTAGTGGCACTGCATGCTCGTAAAGGGCGCCCATCCGTGGTCGCGCGCGACGATCTGCAGGTTGTGCAGCTGGTAAGCATACATAGCGCTGGCGCCGAGCGCGCGAACCTTGCCCTCGCGCACCAGATCATCGAGCGCTTCCATGGTCTCTTCCATGGGAACGTCGTAATCGAAGCGGTGAATGATGTAGAGGTCTAGGTAATCGGTGCCCAAGCGCTTGAGCGAGCCTTCGATCTCGCGTTTGATGGCGTCGGCGGAAAGGCCGCCTTCGTTGAAGTGAACCTTGCTAGCCAGCACGACGCTCTCGCGAGCGATTCCCAGATTGCGCAGGGCGGCGCAAATGTACTCTTCGCTCGTGCCAAAGCTGTAGCAGTTCGCGGTATCGATAAAGTTGATTCCGGTGTCGAGTGCGCGTTTGATGACGGCGCGTGTGTCGTCGGGTCCGATGGTCCACTGATGAAAGTCGGGGCTGGGCTCGCCAAAGCTCATGCCTCCCAGGCAGAGTTTAGAGACTTAATGCCGGAATGGCCAAGGGTTGTGTACTGCATGATGCTCCTATTTCTGGCTCTCAACGTCGGGGTGCCAGGCGGCATATTGCGCAAGCTTCTCGGGCGTGCGCTCATAGAAGGGTTTCCCGCGATCGAGGGTAGCCATGGCGGTCATGTCGCTGTCCGTGAGCTCGAAGTCGAAGACATCGATGTTGTCGGCGATGTGCGTCGGATTCTTGGAGCCTGGAATGACGATATTTCCCTCTTGGATATGCCAACGCATAATGATTTGAGCAGGCGTTTTGCCATACTTGACAGCGAGGTCGCGCACGACGGGCTCGTTCATGATGCTGCTGTTACCGCGCGCCGAGCGGGTACCACGCCTGCAATGCAATGTCGTGCTGGGCGAGCAACTTCTTCAGTCGGTCTGCGGGAAATACGGATGGCACTCGACCTGAATAAGGGATGGAACGATCTCGCAATTGCGAGAAGCTTCTCGATTTCGTTCTCGTCGAAATTGGAGATTCCGATGGAGCGGAGCTTACCTTCCTTGTACGCGATCTCAAGCTTCTCATAGCCCGCCAAGTAGTCGCCTGCGGGTTGGTGCAGAATCATGAGGTCGATGTAAGGTGTGTTCAGACGCTCGAGCGTTTCGTCGACGGCGGTGTCGCTATTGTAAAAATAGGGCCAGAGCTTGGTTTCGAGAAACACGTTTTCGTTCGGCGAGTCTGATTCGCGCACGCCACGACCACTGCTCGCTCATTCACGTATGCATTGGCAGTGTCGATGAGCTCATACCCCATGCCGAGTGCGGAGGTAACCGACGATTGGGCATCGTCGGGTTTAAGCAGATACGTGCCAAGTCCTAGCTGGGGGATTTTGATGCCGTTATTGAGCGTGATGTATTCCATGCGCTTCCTTTCTCGATGGTTCTCTTCTGTAACGATAGTTCGAGATTTGATAATGTATATTGCCTATAGCAACTAGCTAGATATACGGATTATGTATGTGAAACGAATTGGACCGAATGAGGTTCTCCGTTGTGCACGAAGGAGCAAGCATGGAGCTGCGAACGCTGCGTTATTTTCTTGCTGTGGCCCGCGAGGAAAACATGACCGAAGCTGCTAACGTGCTACATGTGACGCAGCCCACGCTCTCGCGCCAGATAGCCGATTTGGAACGCGAGCTGGGCGTGGAGCTGTTCGAGCGCACCAATCGATCGTGCGTGCTCACGAGCGATGGCATGCGCTTGCGCCAGCGTGCCGAGGAGATTGTCTTGCTGGTGGAACAGACCGAGCTAGAGTTGGCGGATCGGGAGCTCGGCATTGCGGGCGTTATCCGCATTGGCGCCGGCGAAACCAAATCGATGCGGCTGGTGCTTGATGCCTTTGCAGAGCTGCATCGGAATTATCCCGGAGTGACGATTGAGCTCTACACCGGTAATGCCGATGCGGTGGAGGAGCGTTTGGAGCGTGGCCTGCTCGACTTTGCGTTGTTGCTGGAGCCCGTTAACGTCGAGAAATACGAATGGATTCGTATGCCCGAGGCGGATCGAGTCGGTGCTGTTGTTGCCGCGAGCGGTCCATGGGGCGGCCGGGACGTGCTGGCGCCTGCGGACGTGGCGAATATGCCGCTGCTGGTGAGTTCGCGCACCTCGAATCGAGCGCTGGACCTAGAAGCGTGGTCGAGTGGCGTCCTTAGCGTCGATGAACTCAACATCGTGGGGCATTTCGACCTGATCGGCAACGCGTCGCATCTGGTGCGTTCGGGCGCTGCGTGTGCGGTTAGCATTGGAAGCTTGCTGCAGATAGATGAAGACAGCGATCTGCGTTTTGTCCCATTTGAGCCGCCGCTTACCATTGCGTCGTATCTGGTATGGAAAAAATATCGCCTGCGTTCCCGCGCCTGCGAAGAGTTTCTGAACCGTTTGAATAGGATGTGACAAGGGGGCAGTCCCTTTGCCGCATTGATCTGAGAGTAGATGTTGATGATTCTATCGCTGGCCCCTATGGAGGGGATTACCGGGCATGTGTTCCGTCGCGTGCACGCGGGAGTGCTTCGGTGCGCTCGATTGCTATTACACGCCGTTCTTGCCGCCGCCACGGGTGGGAAACCGCTTTGGTGGCAAGGCGTTTAAGGAGGTCGACCCTGTCAATAACCAGGGGCTCAACGTAGTGCCTCAGCTGATGTCCAAGAACGCGGACGAGTTTGTGTGGGCGGCACAGGTGCTCGCCGACATGGGTTATCGCGAGGTCAATCTCAACTTGGGTTGTCCTTCGGGAACGGTTGTCGCCAAGGGCAAGGGTTCGGGTTCCTTGCGCAATCTCGACGAGCTCGAGGTGTTCTTGAGCGACGTGTGCGAACGCTCGCCGTTGCCGGTGTCGGTCAAGACCAGGCTGGGGTTGGAAAGCGACGACGAATACGAGCGTGTGCTTGACCTCTATTGCCGCATGCCGCTGGCAGAGCTGATCGTGCATCCGCGCGTGCAAAAGGACCGCTATGCGGGTTCGCCGCGCAAAGAGTTTTACGGCGAGACGCTGGAGCGGGCGCCGTTCCCGGTGGCCTACAACGGCGACATCTTTGATCTTGAGGAGATGGATGCGCTGGTGGAGGCCTATCCCGGAACGCGTCACGTAATGTTGGGGCGCGGCTTGCTTGCGAACCCCGCGCTGGCTCGCATGGTTAAGGGCGGCCCTACTGCCACGGCTGCTGAGCTGCAGCGCTTCCACGACACGCTGTTTGCGGCATATGCGGAAGAGATTGGCGGCAATGCGGTCTTTCGCATGAAGGAGTGGTGGTTCTACGCCAAATGCGCCTTCGCCAATCCCGCTAACGTTCACAAGATCGTGCGCAAGACCAAAAAGGTCGACGAATACCGCGCCGCCGTCGAGCGCGTCTTTCGCGAGCAGCCACTTGCGCCCATAGCCCGCTTTCACGGCTAGTTAGTCGTTGGGGACGTTCTTTAACGACTAGTCATTTAAGAACGTCCCCGATGAATATGTTGCACTAGAGCAGGTTCTTCTGTACCCATGCGATGATGTAGCTCGACTCGTAGAGCGGTTTTCCGTCGATAAACAGGCAGGGAACCTGGCGCTTGCCGCCGATGGCGATAAGCGTCTGCTCGGCATCGGGATCGGTCGAGATGTTGCGCTCGGGGATGGTCACGCCGTTATCGGCCAGGAAACGCTTGACCTTTATGCAATACGGGCAGCCGGTCATAACGTACAGCACGAGCTCGTGATCAGTAGCCATAGGTCTCCAATCGGTTGAGGTTTCGATTGAGATACCCAAAGCCGCCGCGGTCTATGCGCGAATTAGCGACGACTCGATAACCTGAACCAAAAACGCCGTGGCCCCGGTGCCGCAGGGTTTGTCGTAGTAGTCAACAAAACGCTGGTCGGCAAGGTAGCCGCGGGCGAGCCCCAGGTACGCTTCGTCTTGGGGCTCGCGTCCCCAGTTGAGGCTAATCCAACGACGATGCATCGCAACAAGTTTTTGAGCCTCGATGCTTTTGGGGTCGCCGTCTTCCATGGCAATCGAGAGCTGGCCCAAAATTGCGCGCTCGAGTTCTTTCATGTCGTTCCAGGTCTGAGGGTCCATATCCAGCAACGACTCGTTTGCCATATCGATCGCCTCGTCGCCATAGCGCGCTCGCGCCTCGGCACCGTAGCGCTCCTCGTTTTCTTGCACGGAGCGCCAGCGCTCCAGTTGCGGCAGCACGGCGCCCATGAGCGAGACGGCTTCATCGAGCGACATGCCGGTGTTTTGTGCCAGGCGCGGGGCACAATCCTCGATCATTGCTTCCATTGTGGTGTCGTAGGTGTACTTGCCGCGGTCGTAGCACCACTTGCAGTAATGGTCGGTCGTGGCGCCCGCGGCATCGGTGCCGCAGTCGTCGGGCGTGAGCACCATGCCGCAGCTCTGACAATAGTGCTCGGGCATTTCGAGCAGGTGCGACAGTGGCTCTCCGGTAACGGCGGCAATGAGCTTCATCATGTCGATGCCCGGGGTGACTTCGCCGCGCTCCCAACGGCTCACGGCTTGGCGCGTGACGTAGAGCTTGGCGGCGAGCTGCTCTTGGGTAAGGTTGTTGGCGCGGCGGACGGCGATGAGTTTTTCTGCAAAGGCCATGACGGCTCCTTTCTGGTGCTTGTTGGCTTAAGCATACGCGGCAGCCGATGTCCTTCCAAGCAACCGTTGGTTGCATGCAGGTGACGATGAGAGAGAATCGCAGCCTGCGCCCCGCGCGCCTGTGCCGTACAATGACCGGCATGGAACCTATCGCACACATACATACCGACCTGCCGCAGAAGTTCGGCATTCCGCGCAACAGTTTTTTGGCGCCCCATCTGCAGGGGCGCATCGTCTTTGAGCCGGAATTTGCTCCAACGCAGCGGTTGAGGGCCTGGATTCTTTCTCTCACCTATGGCTGCTGTGGCGCTTCGAAAACGGAACGCCCGGCGGCACGGCTCAGGACATAGCCGCCGATGCCAAGTCGCAGGACAGGTCCGGCACCAACGCAAAATGGTCGAAAACCGTGCGCCCGCCGCGTCTGGGTGGAGCCGAACGCGTGGGCGTGTTTGCCACGCGCAGTCCGTTTCGCCCTAATCCCATCGGGCTCACCTGCGTCAAGCTTGATCGTGTCGAGCTCACCGACGATGGTCCCATCATCCATGTGCTGGGGGCCGATCTGCGCGACGGCACGCCCATCTACGACATTAAGCCCTACATTCCGTTTGCGGATTGCCATCCAGATGCGACCGGCGGCTGGATTGAGGATGCTCCGTGGCAAGAGCTCGATATCGAGTTCCCGCAAGCGCTGCAGGATATGATTCCGCCCGCAAAGCTCCCCGGCTTGATAGAGGTCCTTCGCCAAGATCCGCGCCGCGCGGGTAGCAAACACGAGCCAAACCGCGTCTACCATCTGGCTTACGCTGGGCTCGACATATCCTTTACGTTGATGGAACCAGGTTGACGGTAATCGCCGTCACGCGCGCGGGACTAGCCGGCCATTCGCCGCGCCCGCCAAATTCAACGCCAAACCCTCATGACAAAATCGCCCACGCTGGTGGACAATAACGCCTACCAAAACAATCCGCTTTGCACGGGAGCTCAGCATGAAATACGACTTTACTTCGCTTATCGACCGCCACGGCATGGACGCCATCGCCGTTGACTCCTGGGGTGAAATCCCCGGCATGGCTCCGAACGCGCCCGACGAGGGCTTCGACCGCATCCCCATGTGGGTGGCGGACATGAACTTTGCCACGGTGCCCACGGTCCAGGAGCACATCATTCAGCGCGCCCAGCATCCCATGTTTGGCTATTTCGATCCTCGCCCCGAGTACTTCGACCGCATCATCGAATGGCAGAGCCGCCGTAATGGCGTTAAGGGCCTGCTCCCGGAGCATATCGGCTACGAGAACGGCGTGCTGGGCGGCGTCGTGTCGACCCTGCGCGCGTATGTCCAGCCGGGCGATGCGGTGCTGGTCCACAGCCCGACCTACATCGGCTTTACCAAGTCCATCGAAGCCGCGGGCTATCGCATTGTCCACAGCCCGCTTAAGCTCGACGACCAGGGCGTGTGGCGTATGGACTTTGAGGACATGGAGCGCAAGCTCGCCCAAAACCACATCCATGTTGCGGTGTTCTGCTCGCCGCACAATCCTGCGGCCGCGTATGGGAGCGCGACGAGATCGAACGTGCCATGGACATCTATCGCCAGCACGATTGTGTGGTGATCTCGGATGAGATTTGGTCCGATATCATCCTGCCGGGCCACAAGCATATCCCGACGCAGTCGGTGAGCGAGGATGCCCGCATGCGCACGGTCGCCCTCTATGCGCCGAGCAAGACGTTTAACCTGGCGGGCCTGGTCGGCAGCTACCACATCATCTATAACGAGACGCTGCGCGACCGCGTGTGCGCCGTGTCCAATAAGACCCACTACAACGAGATGAATGTCCTTTCGATGCACGCGCTTATCGGTGCCTACCAGCCGCAGGGCTACGAGTGGCTCGATGAGCTCAACGAGGTTATCGAGGGCAACATTGACTACTTCTGCGATTACGTGGACGAGCATTTTGAGGGTGTGTCCTATTCACGTCCGCAGGGCACGTACATGGTGTTTCTGGACTGCACCGAGTGGTGCCGAGAGCATGGCCGCGATATTCAGTGGTTGCTCGACGAGGGGCGCGCGTGGGCGTGGGGTATCAGGACGGCCGCCCGTTCCACGGACCCTGCCACATTCGCGTGAATCTGGCGCTGCCGCTTTCGCGCGTAAGGGAGGCGTGCGACCGCCTGGACCACTACGTTTTTAATGCACGGTAAGTGAGCACTGCATGCGGGGCCTTCTGCCAAGTCGGCTGGAAGGCCCCGCATGGTAAAACGCCTGTAACCATTGGGCGCAGACCTGCTGCGGAGGTTTATTTTTCTTGAATCTGCTTGCCGCAAAGATGCTCAATTGAAATCTCGTAGAGTTGGACGCCCTTGATGTCTTTGGCGATTTCTTCCTCGACTTCTTCGGCAGAGGGGTAGTACTTAAGCGCGAGCTGGCGGACTTTGTCCTCGATAAACGCAGGCGCTTCATCTACCAGGCGGCAACGGCCAAAGACCACGGTACTCATAACGTAGGGAGCCCAGTCGTCGTCCTTGTACCACTCGTTGCCGTACACGGTAAAGCAGACTTTGTCGTCACGCTTGAGTGAATCGACCTTGTGGCCAGCCTTGGCGCCATGGAAATAAATCTTGTCGTGCTCGGCGTCAAAGAAGTAGTTGACGGGAATGGCATAGGGGTAGCCATCATCGCCGTTGACGGCAAAGACGCCGCGCTTACAGGTGGCGAGCAACTCGCGCGCTTCCTCGTCAGTGATGGCGCGTTTCTTTCGACGTAAGGGCCTAAACATCGTTGGCTTCCTTTCTGGCTGTGCATGGTGGTTAAACGCAAACTATAGCGAAACAGTTCCGTTTTTCTTGATGCGGGCGAGTATGTTTTTGAGCTTGTTAAAGTCGAGCGGTTTGGGCAGATGGGCGTTCATACCGGCATCGTGTGCCGCTTTGGCGTCCTCGTTGAAGGCGTTGGCAGTGAGCGCGATGATGGGGATGTCGGCTGCATCGGCCTTTTCGCTCAGGCGAATCGCGCGGGTTGCCTCGTAGCCATCCATGCCCGGCATCATGATGTCCATCAGGATCGCATCGAGCTGCCGGCGGGACGACTAACGTATAGGTCGACTGCTTTGTTGCCGTCGGCGGCGCGCGTACGACGATGCCTTCGCTTTCGAGTAGAGCCTGGGCAATTTCGGCATTGAGCTCGTTGTCTTCTGCCAAAAGGACGTTCATGCCGGCAAGCGAGCAACTGTATGTCTGCTTGGACGCACGTTCTTTTGCCTGAGGGTTCTTGTCGATATCGAGCGGTATCTGGACGTTGAACGTGCTTCCCGCGCCAACCTCACTCGAAATCTCAATCGTGCCGCCCATCATATCGATGAGCGATTTGACGATAGACATGCCAATGCCGGTTCCTTGGAACTTGCTGCGCGCATCGTCGCCTTCCTGGGCAAACGGCTCGTAAATGTGCGTCAAAAACTCGGGCGTCATACCAATGCCGGTATCCGAGACGCTAAAGCAAAACACGGCGTGCTCGTCGTCGACCGGTTTGATGGTCGATGGGAACGTGACGGTGCCTCCGTGCTTGTTGTACTTGATGCTGTTGTCGAGCAGGTTGACAAGGATCTGCCGAATATGGGTGGGGCTGCCGATCATATATTGGTCGACAGCGTAGGGCTCGCTGGTGTCGAGCATGGTTATGCCGCGGTCCGATGCGCGGAGCTTGCACAGTACGAGCGCATTGTCGCACAGCTCTTTAAGGTTGAATGATTCGTGCTCGAGCGTCACTTTGCACTCCTCGATCCTGCCCATCTCGAGGATGTCGTTAATCAGTGACAGCAGGTGATTGGCGGCAACGCGCGCCTTGGCGCGGCTTTCGCGGGCGACCTGCATGTCGCCTTCTCTCAATTCCTCAATTTCGATAAGGCCCAGGATGCCGTTGAGCGGCGTGCGGATGTCGTGGCTCATGCGCGTGAGGAAAGCGGTTTTGGCGGCGTTGGCGGCGTCAGCTTTCTGCCGTTCCTCCTGTGCGCGGTAAAGCGACCAGACAAGGATGGCGATGCTGGTGAGCAAGATGCAGATGATAACAGTCGCAATGGCGGTGCGGTTACGATAGAAAAACTGGAACGTGTCCGATTCTTGCGCCGAGTACGATGTGGGGAAATAGCTGTTTGCAGAGAGCGATTCACCTGCATTGACGATGCCCTTATTGATGATTCCCAGCAGCTCGGGCTTGCCGCGCGAAATTAAACACGATAGCTGCGCCGTGTTGGTGAGTTCCTGTGTTTCGAAATCCTCGATGTCGTAGGTGTCGCGGAGAGTTTCCAGGCGCGTGCTGGGGACAATGATGCAACGTGCCTTCCCCTCATTGAGGGCTTTGAGCACCTCGCCGTCATTCGAGTACTCGGTTACTGTTGCGTTCGGGAAGAGACTCTCGAGCTCAAAACGGTTAACGATTGTACTCTTTGTACAAGCGATGTTCTTAAGGTCGCTGTTCAGGTTTTTGCCACTGTGAATGGCGGTCAGCGAAACCGTTCCCATCGAGTTTGACTGGATGACTCCTGTCTGCTCGGCGAGCCAGTAGTCGCGAAACAATGGCAGGGCGACATCGATGGTTCCGTTGGAAAGGCTTTGATCATTTGCCTGTTGTTCGAGAGTGCGATTGTTTTGACCGTAATACCAAACTTGTCGTGCAACGTCGTTGCAAGCGAGGCGAGCGATCCTTCCATCTCGCCGTCGTCATTTTGCGTGCAGTAGGGAAGTTGGTTTTTAAGATAGCCGAGCGTGATGGTATTGCCGTTTGCTTTGATCCAGGTGGTCTCGGGGCCGGTGAGCGATGACGAGCCACTGTTTTGGGTCGAGTAACTCGATTTGACTTCCTCGTTATAGCGCGGGTTATCGCGGGCGATGGTCGTCATGGCGGCGTTGATGTCGTTCATCAGATCGGGGCGGCTTTTGGGAACGGCAAAATAGTAGTCGCTCGAGCCTACGTAGAACATGGGTGACGCATCGGGCGACGAAATGGTATCGTTCATGATGACGGCGTCGACCTCGCCGTCTGCAAGCGCCTCAAAGAGGGCGCTGCCGGTGTCGATTTCTTTATAGGTGCAGGTGACGCCTTCGTCGGCGAGCCACTGCTGGCCGACGATAGTTGCATAACGCCAGAGTTGCAGCCGATGGTGAGGCCTTGGAGCGCCTGGGGGTCACCCTTGGCAGATCGTCGCGGTCGGGCCTGGCGTAGATGTAGTAGCGCTCGGTGCCCTCGGGGTTCGAGGAAAAGAGCAGCTTCTGCTCGCGTTCTGCCGAATACGAGATGTTGGGCATGAGGTCGATTTCGCCTGCTTCGAGCATGTCCATAAGCTCGGAGAAGGTGCCGCTAACGTATTCGTATTGCCAGCCTTTGTGTAATACGAGAGGGTCTGGAGGTACTCGTAGCCCCACCCCGAGAGTCGCTCGCCCGGCATGCCTTCCTGGAAGCCTTTGTTGTTGACGAGCCAGCCAACGCGGACCGTCTTGACCTGCTGGTCGGAGTCGGCGGCAAAGGCGGGGGCGGGCATGACGGCGCTCAGTATGGCGAGCGCGGCAAGCGCGACGGCCAGGGTGCGATATAGAGCCAAGCGAAGGACGGCGGAAGGTTTCACATGAAATCCTATCGAGTTGAGACAGTTTCGCATAAGGATACCAGCTCAGCCTGCCCATTCAGCCGCCGCACCGCTAAACGGTTAGGTAGTCATTGGGGACGTCTTAACTGACTAGTCGTTTAAGAACGTCCCCAATGACTAGTTCCGTTTGCGGGGGAGGCGTGGGACAATACCGAGCGAATGTGATTGGGCGTCTGGAAAAGGGGTCGCGATGAACAAGTTGAGGACGCTTGCCGACGTGTTGCGCCAGGCTGGCTTTGCACGCATCACGGGCCTGTTTCTCGTCTTCTATCTGCTGTGCTCGACGGCCGTCTGGCTGTCCGAGCCCACGACCCTTACGTTTGGCGACGGCCTCTGGTTTAGCTTTGAGACCGTATCGACCATCGGCTTTGGCGATATCCCGGCCGAGACGCCGGTTGCCCGCGCTATCACTGTCGTTTTGAGCGTCATCAGCATCTTCTACATCGCCATGCTCACGGGCGTGGCGGTGAACTACTGCAATACGCTCATCAAGATGCGCCAAAAGGACACCATGGCGCGCTTTATGGACGATCTTGAGCATTTGGAAGAGCTCGATCGTGACGAGCTTGCCGACCTATCGCGCCGTGTGCGCGAATATCGCCGACGCAACGCTAGAACGGGCGCCGCGCGTCACGATGAGGGGGACAAAAATATGAATATTACGGTATACCTGGGCGCCAGCGTCGGTAACGACCCGGCGTTTCTGCCTGCGGTGCGGCAGCTCGGCACATGGATTGGCTCCAACGGCCACGCGCTGGTATACGGCGGGTCCAAGTCGGGACTGATGGGCGCGCTCGCCGATAGCGTGCTCGAGGCAGGTGGACACGTGACGGGTGTTGAACCGAGCTTTTTTATCGAGGCGGAGTATCAGCACGACGGTATCGATGACCTTATCGTGACGAGCGACATGGCCGAGCGTAAGGCCAAGATGATCGAACTCGGCGATGCGTTCGTCGCCTTTCCGGGCGGTACGGGCACGCTCGAGGAGATTGCCGAGGTCATGTCCGCCGTGTCGTTGGGGCACTTGAGTGCGCCGTGCATCCTGTACAACCTCGGGGGCTACTACAACGATCTTAAGGCGCTGCTCGAGCACATGATTGATAAAGGGCTTTCGAGCCCGAGGCGGCAGCACGGAATCTACTTTGCCGACGATTTGCGCGAGATTGCTCGATTATCAACGGATAAGTCTTGAGCCTGCCCCACTATGACTCCCAATGGTGCCGTTTGCAGCGCAGACGGTTGGCTCGTTCGGGCAACGCTCGCTCTACAATAAAACGTATCCTTGTCGATTTTGACCGCGGGAGGACCCGATGGATAGCCTTGCAAAGCCCAAAAACCGAGCACTGTTTTTAGTTAGCGTTGCCGTGACCGGTGCGTTCGCAGGCGCCGCGGTCTGGCTGTTCTTTTTTGCGATGGAGCACGGTATCGACTATCTATGGACCGAGATTCCGCACGCGCTGGGCGTCACTTCGCCCGAGCTTGCCAGCGGCCCGTTTGGCTTTCTGCCGTACCCGTTTTTCGTCTGCCTGCTGGGCGGCCTGTTAATCGGTCTGTACGAAAAGCTTACGGGCACCAAGACCGACGACCTCAACCAGGTGATGGCAAAGGTTAAGCAAGACGGGCGCTACCCGTACGACAACCTGGGCAAGCTTTCGCTCGCGGCATTGCTGCCGCTGCTGTTTGGCGGAAGTATTGGACCGGAAGCCGGCCTGACCGGCGTTATCGCGGGCCTGTGCAGCTGGGTCGGCGACCGCATGCGCCGCTTTGGCGCCGAGTTTAGGGAGCTCACGCTGCTGGGCACCCAGGCCGCGCTGACGGCGCTCTTTACCGCGCCCGTCTTTGGCTTTGTGGCGCCGCTTGCCGGTAGCGCCGACGGCCAGGGTGCCAATGACGATGAGTCCGCGTCCGACGAGATCACCATCAAGCTTCCCAAGGCACAGAAGACCATGGTCTACGGCATTGCGATTGCCGGCGGTCTGGGCACTATCTGCTGCTCGGCCAGCTCATGGGCGGCGGCATGGGCATGCCCAGGTTCGAGTCCGCCGAGGTGGGCAGCCTGGAACTTGTCTGGCTCATTCCGCTGGCGTTGGTCGGCACCGTATGCGGTTGGCTGTACTTTGTCTCTGAGCATGCGAGCGAGGCCCTAGCGCACGCGATGGGGGAGCACCCTGTCGTTAAGGCAATGCTGGCCGGTCTAGCGCTCGCCATTTGCGGCACGGTCCTGCCCTACACCATGTTTGCCGGTGAGACCCAGGCCGATGTACTTATGGAGACCTACCTCACCATTCCCGCCGGCGTGCTTATCGCGACCGGTCTGGTCAAGGCCATGCTGACGCCCGCCCTTATCAACCTTGGCTGGCGCGGCGGCCATTTCTTCCCCGTCATCTTCTCGGGCGTAAGCCTGGGCTACGGCTTTGCCATTCTTACCGGCGCCGATCCGGTCTTTTGCGTCGCCGTCTGCACGGCCTCGACGATGGGCGCCGTTATGCGTCAGCCGGTCATGGTCGTGGGCCTGCTGCTTATGTGTTTCCCACTCAAGGTATCGTCTGCATGATCATCGCCGCAGCCATTGCCGCTGGCATTCCACTGCCCAAGCCGCTGCGCAAGTAGCACGGCAGCGCGCGGTCAGTACAAACATCTCAAGTCCGGTGCGGGCGCTGTGTCACGGATTTGCGGGTGGACTGGATTTCGTTCGGTATCGGCGCTACTTCCAAATTGCAAGCGCGGCGGTGCCCAGTACGATGAGGACGAGACCGATGGCGCTGCGGCGGGAGAGTTTTTCGTTGAATGCCAGGCGCGCAAATAGCACCGATACGACAATCGATAGTTTGTCGATCTGCACCACGACACTCACCTGGCCTGCAGCGATGGCATAGTAATAGAGCAGCCACGATGCTCCAGTCGCGATGCCCGATGTTGCGAGAAATGTGAGTTCGCGCCGGTCAACGTGTGCGACCTGCTCCAGTTTTCCCTTGGCTGCCACGATTGCCCATGCCATAACCAGTACCACGCAGGTGCGGATTGCCGTGGCCAGGTTTGACTCGACGCCTTCGATGCCGATCTTGGCGAGGACGGAGGTGAGTGCCGCGAACACGGCGGCGCCGAGGGCGTAAGCGAGCCAGGTTCGGTCTTGCTGCTGCTCGGGTTCGGCGGACTGCTTCTTCTCGATCATTAAAAACGTGCCGAGGGTGATGGCAGCGGTTCCCACGAGCTTAACCGCAAGGTTGCTCGTCTCGTCAAAAAGCGCGATGGCGACCAGCGCGGCGAGCACGGTGCTCATCTTGTCGACCGGTACGACCTTATTGACATTTCCGATGCTCAACGCCTTAAAGTAACAGATCCACGAAGCACCGGTAGCGAGTCCCGAGAGGACGAGAAAGAGCCAGGATCTGGGTTCGATGCTGCCAATGTTCCAATGGATCCAGAAATGCCCGCCAATTGCCCAGGCGAAAACGAGCACCACGCAGGTGCGAATGGCCGTCGCGACATCGGAGTCGGTCTGCTTGATGCCGCATTTGGCCAAGATGGATGTGATGCCGGCAAAGAATGCTGACGCAAATGCTGCGACAACCCACGACACGGGTGCGGTGCCTCCTTGGATAATGGGTTTATCCTGCGAGTTTTATGGACATGAGGATACCGCCCCACCATGAAGGTTTGATATGGCCGCGGCGAGACGGGGGTTATGTTCCGGGGAGCCATTTGGTGAAGGCTCGAATTGTCGATATGCTGTCGACTTCTCTTTGGTTTCCAAGATCTAAACGGCATGCTTCGAAGGGCGGCGGCGTTGTTGTTGCTTCGTCTTATCTAGTAAATGAGGTGGCGTGCAGCCCAAGCCCTTTGGCTGTCGATTACAGGTCGCGTGCCCGATAGACCTTGGTGCTGACTGCGCAGCTGATTGCACATAGCGCGAGGGTAAGTGCGGCGATGCCTGCACACAGACGGCCCAGAACGGCGGGATCGGGATTCGCTCCGGCAATCGACATGAGCCAGTTGCTGATGGGGTTGGAGGAGCTCAGCGTGGCCATGGCAAGGCATCCGAGCATGGCAAACAGGCCAACGGATAGGCGCAGCGCCTCCATGTGTCCAAATCGAAAGAACAGCGGCTGTGCCAAAAACACCATCATGAGGGAGATGAGCATCGATGCTGCCGAGGCGATTGCGATTTCAAAGACCGTCTGTCCCGTCGAAGGAATGCCCGCGCCATTGAAGAGCGGGATGGAGGCGATGCTCAAAAGCGTAGCTGCACATGCCATGAGGGCGGAGAAGACAATAACGCTCAGGTAGCGTGCGCAGATGATGTCTTTACGCGAGAGAGACAGCGTTGCGCGATAGCGCTCCCAACCGTTTTGATTGTCGAAGCCGGCCAGCGAGCTCATGACCATGATGGGTGACATGGCACTGACCGCGCAGGCGCCAGCGCTCATGCCGGAATCGCCGTCCGATGCGTTGGCAAGGGTCAGCACGACGAATATGAACAGGCCGACGCCCGCGATGCTCGGGACGAGCGTGCGAACGATAGCGAGCTCGGACATAAAGGCGCGTTTCATTTCGAAGCCCCTTTCAGCATGAGGCGCAGATAGTCGTCAATGGTTGCCCGATCGCAGGGAATCTCGGGGAAGGCCTCGAGCGTTTCGCGACGGTTGGGCACGAGCACGTCCACGCTATAGGCGTGGTGGGCGGCACGGGCACCTTCGACGCAAGCCATAAGCTCGGCGGCCTGTGCTTGGGTGCAGTGGGCGATGCCGGCGCGGTCGGTAATGTCCTCGCGCGGCAGATCAAACACAATCGAACCGTTATCGATGCAGATGATGCGGTCGGCGGCACGATCGAGGTCGGACGTAATGTGGCTCGAGAGCAGCACGCTGTGCTGGCCGTCGGCGACAAAGGCAAGCAGCTCATCGAGCAGCTCCTCGCGTGCCATGGGATCGAGGCCCGCGGTGGCTTCGTCCAAAACGAGCAGCTTGGCATTGTGGCTGAGTGCACAGGCAAGCTGCAGTTTCATGCCCATGCCGCGGGAGAGGTCCTTGACCTTTGTCTTGGGATCGAGCCAAATCGGTTGATGAATCCGGCGAACGTTTCGCGGTCCCATGTGGGGTACGTCGGGCCTACGAGCGACTCGATCTGGCCCACCCTGAGCGTGGAGGGGAAGGGGCACGTGTCCAGGACAAGACCGACGCGGGAGCGTAGATGGCGTTGCGATTCATCGGGCGCGTCGGCGCCACAGCGCTGCCCAAACAGGTGCACCTCGCCGGCATCGAGCTTTATAAGCCCGAGCGCGGCGCGAATGGTCGTTGTCTTGCCGGCGCCGTTTGCGCCTACAAAGCCAACGATCTGGCCGGGCTCCACAGCGAGCGTGACGTCGCGTAGTGAAAAGCGGTCGCTCACACGGCGTGAGATGCCTTTGAGTTCTAAAAGGTTTTGCATGGTATAGCCTTTCTTTCAGATGGCTACTGCATGGTTTCGGGGGCTACCAGGTCGAGCATCTCGTGCAGTTTGTCGCGCGTGACGCCCAGGGTTTCGGCTTGGCTCGCCGCTTTCGCAAGTAGCTCTTCGATATGGCAGAGCTGGTTTTCGCGCAAGAGTTCCTGGTTGCCCTCGGCGACAAAGCAGCCCTTGCCCTGCACGGTGCAGATAAACCCGAGTTGCTCTAGGTCGGCGTAGGCGCGCTTGGTGGTGATGACGCTCACGCCAAGATCGCTCGCGAGCGCACGGATGCTGGGGAGTTTGGCTCCCGCAGTGAGCGTGCCCGAAAGGATTTGAGCTTTGACCTGCGAGGATATCTGTTCGTAGATGGGCTTATCGCTCGAATTGGATAGGATGATGTCCACAGCGGCTCCTTAGCTGTTGGGCTACACGTGTATATAACCGGTAAGCACAGTATATATACACTATGCACAGTTATGCAAGAGCTAAATACGGATTGTCCGCCCGTTCATTCATCTCAATCTGTAACATCTGGAACCGATTTGGACGGCTACCTGTTACAGATTGAGATTTTGCTGGCGGGCCCCACCTGGTTGTCTCAATCTGTAACAGTAAGAGTCGATTTGCGCGGCTAGATGTTACAGAACGAGACATTGGCTGCCTGCCTTTCCGTTTATCTCGATTTGTAACAGCTAGACCCAATTTGGGCGGCCAGATGTTACAGATTGAGATTGTGTCGGCGGGCAAGTTTGTTTTTCTCAATCTGTAACGCCTGGGTCCGTTTTGGGTCGCCTGCTGTTACAGATTGAGACAGTCTGCTGCAGAATACTTTCGATAACTAGCCGTTCACGTTCTGACTGATGAATTTGTCCTGATAGGCGCCCTAGAGCGAGATTTCGCGGCTACAATAGTACGGTTACAACGACGTAATGCACTCAATGCAAGAAAGGATCCGCATGGCAAGCCTGTCGGATGAAATCTCGTCGCGCCGCACATTCGCGATCATCAGCCACCCGGACGCCGGTAAGACCACACTTACCGAGAAGCTGCTGCTCTATACCGGCAGCATCCAGACTGCCGGCTCGGTCAAGGGCAAGAGCTCGGCCAAGCATGCCGTCTCGGACTGGATGGACATCGAGAAGGAGCGCGGTATTTCCGTTACTTCCTCGGTGCTGCAGTTCACCTACAACGGCGCCTGCGTCAACATCCTCGATACCCCCGGCCACCAGGACTTCTCGGAGGATACCTACCGTACCCTTATGGCCGCCGACGCTGCTGTTATGGTCATCGACGGCGCCAAGGGCGTCGAGGCCCAGACCAAAAAGCTCTTTAAGGTCTGTACGCTGCGCCACATTCCCATCTTCACCTTTGTGAACAAGCTCGACCACGAGGCTCGCGATCCGTTTGAGCTCATGGAAGAGATCGAGAACGTCCTGGGCATCAATACGTATCCCATGAACTGGCCGATCGGCAGCGGCCGCAACTTCCGCGGCGTGTTCGATCGTCAGACCCGTCGCGTCATTGCCTTCGAGGGCGACGGCCACGCCAACGCCACCAAGAAGGTCGCCGAGGTCGAGGCCGAGCTGGGCGACCCTGCCATGGATGAGCTCATCGGCGAGGAGAACCATAAGAACCTGATGGACGACATCGAGCTGCTCGATGGCGCTGGCGACGAGCTCGACTTGGATGCTGTGGCCTGCGGCAAGCTGAGCCCGGCGTTCTTTGGCTCGGCGCTCACCAACTTTGGCGTGGAGCCTTCCTCAAGGAGTTCCTGCGTCTGGCCCCGACGCCCCGCGCCTATACCGATACGCTCACCAGCGAGCCGGTCGATCCCTGCCGCGACGACTTTAGCGGCTTTGTGTTTAAGATCCAGGCCAACATGGACAAGAACCACCGCGACCGCATCGCCTTTGTGCGCATTTGCTCGGGCAAGTTCGAGCGCGGCATGGACGCCTTCCACGTGCAGGGCAACCGCAAGCTTAAGCTTGCTACTGGCACCTCGATGATGGCCGATGACCGTGCGATTGTTGACGAGGCGTACGCGGGCGATATCGTGGGCCTGTTCGATCCGGGTATCTTTAGCATCGGCGACACTGTGTGCTCTGGCAAGCGCCACGTGCAGTATCCGCAGATCCCGACGTTTGCCCCCGAGATGTTCGCTCGCATTACGCAGGTCGACACGCTCAAGCGCAAGCAGTTCGTCAAGGGCATGGAGGAGCTTGCCCAAGAGGGTGCTATCCAGATCTTCCGCGAACTGGGTGCCGGCATGGAAAGCGTCATCGTGGGCGTGGTCGGCGTGCTGCAGTTTGAGGTGCTCGAGCGCCGCCTCAAGGCCGAATACCGTGTTGAGGTTCGTCGCCAGCCGTTGCCCTATACCGATATCCGCTGGATCCAGAACGACCCCGACACTATTGATATCCCGGGCCTTTCGCTCACGCGCGACACCCTGCGTGTCGAGGACACGCGCGGCGGTACGCTGCTGCTGTCACGAGCCGTGGAACGTGGATTGGGCAACCGACCACAACCCCGACCTTATCCTGTCGGAGTTTGGCAACGTAGCGTTTTAACGCATCGGCGCGGTGGCCCTGCGGGGCTGCCGCGCCGATTGCTTGCCTGATGCCGCGCGAGCGGCTATCATACCCACCGTCGTCTCAAGACCGGGGCGTCCGAGCAGTTCGGGTCCGATATCCTGCTCGTTAAACCTAAAACCAAAGGAGTACATAATGATCAAGAAGGTCATGGAGGACTACAAGGTCCTGCTGCGGAGCATTCCCGCGGCAACGGTTTCGCTGTTTTTCGTGAGCGTCATCATGATGAACCTGCTGGCCAACAAAGAGCTCATCAGCCTGCCATATCTGGCGCTCGACTGTGGCTTTGTGGTGAGCTGGGTTTCGTTTTTGTGCCAGGACATGATCTGCAAGCGCTTTGGCGCCAAGGCATCCATCAAAATCTCTATCCTCGCGCTGCTGGTCAACCTGGCCGTGAGTCTGTGCTTTTGGGCATGCTCGCTCACGCCCGGCATGTGGGGCGCCTACTACGACACGGGCATGATCGAGGTCAACACTGCCCTTAACGCCACCATCGGCGGCACCTGGTACGTGGTGCTGGGCTCTTCGCTGGCAATGCTCGTTTCTGCCGTGGTTAACTCCACGCTCAACCAGTCGCTCGGCCGCATGCTCAAAAAGAATAACTTTGCGAGCTTTGCCTTCCGCTCCTATGTGTCCACGGGTGTTGGCCAGTTTATCGACAACTTGGTCTTTGCCATTGTGGTGAGCCACACGTTCTTTGGTTGGACCTGGGTGCAGGTCCTTATGTGCTCGCTGACCGGCGCTGTTGCCGAGCTGCTGTGCGAGGTTTTCCTGAGCCCCGTGGGCTACAAGGTCGTGCGCGGCTGGGAGCGCGAGAATGTGGGCTCCGAGTACCTCGAGCGCCACGCAACCGCCTAAGGAGCAAGTATGCGGGTTTTGATCACGGGTGCTTCGGGCGGTATCGGAGCCGCATGCGTGCAACGATTTTTGGACGAGGGCCACGAGGTCGTGGGCTTTGATTTGCTACCGGCGGCGATCAAACACGAGCGCTACCGCCATCTGATCGTTGATGTTCGCAAGCCGGACGCGTTTCCAGACGATCTTGAACCCCAGGTGATCGTGAACGTTGCCGGTACGCAGGATTCGGCTGACGACATCGCCGCCAACCTGTATGGCACCATCAACGTGACCGAGCGCTACGCCTTTGCGGGGGAGGGGCTTGCCGCCAAGCCGGCGCCGGCTATCAAATCCGTGGTCAATGTGGGGTCGGCGAGCGGGCATACGGGATCGGAGTTTCCCGACTATGCCGCCAGCAAGGGCGGCGTTATCGCCTACACCAAGAACCTTGCAAACCGTCTGGCGCCGCAGCTATCGCCAACAGTGTGGACCCGGGTGGCGTTATCACGCCGCTCAACCGTTGCGTGATGGAAGACGAACACCTGTGGAACCAGATTATGGAGCTCACGCCGCTTAAGCGCTGGGCCACTGCCCAAGAGATCGCCGAGTGGATCTACTTTGTGGGCGTGACCAACCGGTTTATGACCGGGCAGAGTCTGCTGATCGATGGCGGCGAGGCCGGCCGCACACAATTTATTTGGCCCGAATAGGAAACGCGCCCCGATGGAAAGCCGTCGGGCGCGTTTTTTGATGTATCGATTTTTAGCCGAGGCAAGTCCAGTTGACGGGGGTCGAGCCGTGCTGTTCGAGTAGCCGATTGGCTGCCGAGAAGGGACGCGATCCCATAAAGCGGGGAGTTCTGCCGTGGCACGGTTGGCCGAAAGCGGCGAGGGGTGCGTGGAGGCCAGGCAGAACTTGCCGGTTGCCTTGCCCGCACCGGTTGCGACGAGCTTACCTTCGACCATCTGCTGGGCAAAGCGACCCCATGCCAAAAAGACTACCGGTTGGGGCAGCTGACAGCAGCGCTCGATAACGTAGTCGGTGAGCGCGCTCCAGCCTAGTTTGGCGTGCGAATTGGCGGCATGCTCGCGCACGGTGAGCGTAGTGTTGAGGAGCAGGACGCCTGTTGTGCCCATGGGGTTAGGTCTCCCGTGGCGGGAATGGGACAACCCAGATCGGCTTTGAGTTCCTTGTAAATGTTGCGCAGGCTCGGTGGCAACTTGGTTTGCGTCGCGGGGACCGAGAACGACAGCCCCATTGCCTGGTTGGGTCCGTGATAGGGGTCTTGACCCAAGATGACAACCTTGACCTGGTCGGCCGGCGTGTAGGCGAGGGCATTGAGGATGTCGTCTTGTGCTGGGTAGATAGTCTGCTCGGCACGCAAAAGGGCGATGCGCTCGAGCAGCTGGTTCGTAGTGTCACGTACCGGCTGCGGTGCATCGCCCAACCAAGTTGCTATGTTGCGGTCGCGGGTCGCGGCGTCCATGGGGCTCCTTTACGTCAGATGCTCTGCTGGCATCTATTGTAAAGGCGCACCGGTTGCCTTTATGCCGCGGCTGTATGAAGAGTGGGGTCTACGAGACGTGCTCGGGCGCTCCTGCCATGCGAGCCTGTCCATGTGCGCGGAGGCGCGGAAGCTCGACGGTTGCTACCATGACGCCGGTGAGGATGAGGGCGGCGCCAAAGAAGGCGATGGGGCTCAGGACCTCGCCGACCAGGAAGAACGAAAAGACGGCGGAGCAGACCGGCTCGAGCGAGAAGGCGAAACCGGTGGTCTCGGCGGGCACGTGGGGCTGCACGAGCGTCTGGGTGATAAAGCCGTAGGCAGAGCAGATGAGCGCGAGGGCAACGACGACCACGATCTCGCTGGGCGTACTGGGAAGTGCGAAACCGCCAAAGACGCATGCGGCAATGCCCGAGAACAGGCCGCCAAAGCCCAGCTGCCAAACGCCCAGGGACAGCGGATCGACTTCTTCGACAAAGCGCTTGGCCACGATAATGTGGCTGGCATAGATAAAGGCCGAGAGCAGCATGATGATCGCGCCGGGATTCAGGCTGGTAAAGTCGGCGCCCGAGAGCAGCAGCATGCCGCAGGTGACGATAGCCGTGCCGATGAGCACCTTGCGCTCGGGGGCGCGGCGCAGCAGGGCGGCGTTGGCAAACGGCACGATCACGACCGTCAGGCTCTGCAAAAAGCCGGCAGTGGAGGCAGAAGTGAGGCTGGAGCCCAAGCACATGCAGGTGAGCTCGGTTGCCATAATGGCGCCGATGATAGCGGCACGAACCATAAGGTCGCGGTTGATGCGGAACGCGCGCTTGTGGAAGAGCAGCAGACAGGCCACAAAGGCGATGATGCAGCGCAACGCGACGATGCTCGTGGCGTTCATGCTGTCCATGCCGATCTTCATGAGGGGATACGAAAAGCCCCATGCGACGGGAACGGAAAATGAGAGCGCGATTGCTTTTTTGCGATCCATGGGACTCCTTTTGTTACAGAACGGTTTCGCACAAAGGATTCTGCTCTCAGATGTTGATGTAGTAAAGCGAATGTATCTTCAGTATGATTAAGAAACGCTAAAGTAGGCGCGAAAAGCGCTGGCAAAACGTTTTACGGCTGCATTGATGTGGAGGCACGATGGCATCGCGGTATCAGATTGTTTGTATGGTGGTCGACCGCGGCAGCCTTAAAGGCGCGGCGGACGAGTTGGGCTATACGCAAAGTGCGGTGAGCCAGGCCGTCAAGGCGCTCGAGCGCGAGCTGGGCACCACGCTTATCGAGCGCGGAAAGCAGGGCGTTTCGCTTACGCGCGACGGTAAACAATATCTGCCGTACCTGCGCCAGATTGTGACCGCCGAGCTCGAGCTCGAGGGCAAGCGGCAGGAGCTGCTGGGGCTTTCGTCGACTGATATTCGCATCGCGACGTTTACCAACGTGAGTCGAACCGTGTTGCCGCGCGTGATCCGCGATTTTGGAGCCCTGCACCCGGGCGTACGCTTTACCCTCAAGCAGGGCGATTACACGCGCAACGCCCAGTGGGTGCACGATGGCGTGGTTGATTTTTGCTTTACGGCACGCGGATTTACCGCTGGGCTCGAGAAGCGCGTGGTCTATCACGACGAGTTGGTGGCATTGTTGCCGGCCGCGCATCCGCTGACGGCAAAGGAAAAGGTGACACTCGCCGACCTGGCGTCCGAGCCGTTTGTACTGCTGGATGAGGGCGAACAGAGCCTGGTGCTCGATGCATTTGCGGCGCATGGGCTGTCGCCGCACGTGACGAGCGAGGTGACTGACGACTACACCATCATGGCGATGGTGGAGGAGGGCCTAGGCGTGAGCATGCTCTACCGTCGTACTGTGGAGGGCATGCGAGCCGATATTCGTGTGCGGCCCATCGTGCATGCCCCCTCGCGCGACGTGGTGGCCGCCTGGCGCAGCTGGGACACCATGCCTATCGCCACGAGGCGCTTTATCGACTATATGAGCTCGCATATTGTCAATTAATGACTGTCGTGGCGTTGAGTGCGGTGTTTAGCGGGCTGTCGCTTTGGCTTGGGTGGCGCGATAGGTGCGTGCCGGGTGGCAAAGTAGTACCGCCACGACCATAAAGAACGCCGTGGTGCCCAGGCTGATGGGGTAGACCATCATGATGTTCGCAAAGGTGCGGAAGTGCGGGAACACGCAGAACACCCAGTAGAAGCGGATGCCGCAGACGCAGATCATGGTGATGAGGGCGGGTGTGAGCGAGATGCCAAAGCCGCGCAGGTAGCCTGACATGTTTTCGTAGAACATGCTAAAGGCGTACGCCGGGAAGATCGAGCACACGCGGATATAGCCGATCGAGACGATGTTGGGATCGCTGTTGAACAGCGACAAGATCTCGCGCCCCAGGCCGACAATAACGATGATCGTGGTGAGCGCGACGATACCGCCTTCGACCAGGCAGGCCTTGAGCGTTTTGGTGCAGCGGTCGATCTGGCGGGCACCGTGGTTTTGTCCCACAAAGGTGGTGCACGCCTGGCTAAAGCTGTTGAGCAGGTTGTAGCATACGTACTCCAAGCTCATGGCGGCGCTCGATGCCGCCATGACCTCGGTGCCCAGGCTGTTGATGGCGGACTGGATGATGATGTTGGCTACGGCAAAGACGGCGCTTTGGATGCCGGCTGGCAGGCCGATCTTGACGATGCGCTTGAGGGCGACGGGGTCGATAGCCAAGTCACGCGGGGTGACGCGGACGACAGAGTCGGTCTTGAGCAGGCGGATAAAGAGCGTAGCGGCGCTGACGGTGTAGGCGATGGCGGTGGCGATGGCGACGCCCGCGACGCCCCAGTGAAGTACGGGGACAAAGATGAGTCCAGGCCAATGTTGAGGACGGTGGACACGGCAAGCGCCTGCAGCGGCATGCGGGTGATGCCGACGGAGCGGAAGATCGCGGCCTCAAAGTTGTAGAGCAAAATCGAGGGCATGCTCAGCAAAAAGACGCGTAGATAGAGTGAGGCGAGCGGCATGGTCTCGGCGGGAACGTTGAGCGCGGCGAGCATGGGCTCGGCAAAGATCTCGCCCAGAGCGATGACGACAAAGCCACGAGTGCCATTAAAATCGAGGTATGGACGGCGCGTTTGACCATGTTCTGATCGTTGCGGCCGATAGCGTTGGCGATGACCACGTTGGAGCCAAGCGACATGCCAATAAACAGGTTGAGCATAAGACTGGTAAGCGGAACATTGGAGCCGACCGCCGCCATGGCGAGGGTTCCCTGGTCGCCCGAGAAGTTACCGATAATGACCGTGGCGATGAGGTTCGACAGCTGCTCCAAGATGCTCGTGGCGGCCACGGGGAAGGCGAACAGGGGAATATTGCGCCACAGCGAGCCGGTGGTCATGTCAATGTGCTTAGATACGGTGTCAGCCATACGCTCTCAATCTCTAACATGCTCTTTCGTGCTTATTTGCGCAGATGATGATACTCCTAATGCAACCAGTCGGCACTTGGGGACGTTCCTTTTCTGTCGGCAGCTGGGGACACTCCTTATCTCTTCTAACTAGTCATTCAAGAACGTCCCCAATGACTAGGTGGGGAAGGCGTGAGACAATGGTGGGCGTTGTGTTGTTCGCGCTAAGGAGTTGCCATGTTGTTGTGTCCCGTTTGCCATGAACCGTTGGTGGACGATGAGCGTGGGGCCGCATGTGCGGGCGGACACCGGTTTGACCGTGCGCGCGAGGGTTATCTATATCTACTGCGCTCGTCCAAGAGCGGCGACTCCATGGGCGATCCCAAGTCGCAGGCACGCAGCCGTCGTGACTTTCTAAACCGTGGCTACTATGCGCCGTTGCGCGATGCAATGGTCGAGCTGGTGCGTGAGCGGGCGGCTGGGTGCGCTGCGTCTACGAACGGCCCCATGACGTTGCTCGATATTTGCTGCGGCGAGGGCTACTACACCAGCGCCATGGGCGCGGTGCCGGGTGTGGATGCTTACGGTTTCGACCTGGGCAAAGAGATGGTACGCCTTGCCGCCAAGCGCGGCGATGCGACCTATTTCGTGGCCAACATGAAGGACGTCCCCGTGGCCGATGGCGCCTTCGATATGGTGACCGAGCTCTTTGCCCCCTTTAACGAGCGCGAGTTTGCCCGCGTGCTGGCACCCGAGGGCTCGCTCTGCACCGTGGTGCCGGGTGCCCGTCATCTCTTTGGGCTCAAGGAGGTGCTCTACGACACGCCGTACCTTAACGATGAGAAGCTGCCGAAGACCACCGAGCTCGAGTTGGTCGGAACGCAGCGGGTGTCTGCGAATATTACGCTCCAGACCCAGGCCGATATCGAGGCGGTGTTCCAGATGACGCCGTACTACTACCGCACGCGCCCTGCCGACAAAGAGCGCCTGGCAAACCTGGAAACGCTCCAGACCGATATCGACTTCATCATCGCCGAGTACCGCCACAGCTAACAACCTGCCAAAAAGGGACAGGTTTATTTTGGTAGGTTTTATCTGGGCAAACGTAAAGGGCCGACCGCGGAGATGCGCGATCGGCCTTTTTAGTTGCCTGGCTGCAGGGGTTATGAGAAGCGAGCGCTTATAGGCGGTCCTTGTTCTCGGCCTTAACGGCGTGTGCCTGCTGAACAAAGAACAGGTCGTACACCACGATGACAAAGGCGCCAAAGTTGATGGCGTCGCCGCCAAACGCGGGAAGCGTGAGCACCGCTTGGGCAAGCGTGGCGACCGCGGCAACAATACCGAGCTTAAACGCGCCGTCCACCTGCGAAGGCTTGTTGGCGCCCTTGATACCGGCGACGCTGCGGCAAGGTCGACGAGACCCTTGGCGATAAGCACGACCGCTGCGAGTGTGGCGTACGAACCGTACGTGGAATCGAGACCGCCCGTGGCAATACCGACGCCGGCGGTGACGAGGCTGGCGATGCCCAAAACAAAGTAGATGAGAGCAAGGATTTTGAGAGTCTTGCGAGTGAAGCTCATGGCTGGTCCTTTCGATACGAGTACGCCAACTTGGCGCACCCAATGTACTGCACATATGGTGAAGCACATTGTAGTTCAACGCGGCGATGCATGCGTTTGAAAGCGCATTGAGCCCGCGCAGCCAAGCCCAACCTTTCAAAAAGGAAGGCTGGGCGTAAGTCAAATCGATGGCAGCGTATGCGCGGCGCTGCGATGATGGGTCCATGGTAAGAGCTGGTCTCAAGGAGGAGCCATGATGTACGGAGCAGGGCAAGTGCATGAGCCGCGGTCGTTGGGAAGGCGCATGAGTGATTCTGCGATCGCTGCCGTGTGCACGGGATTGATGACGGTGCTTTGCATTGGGATGCTGTGGGCCATGTCGCATGTGGACAATAGCGAACGGTTGGGTGCTGACATAAACGGTGCCCCGCGTATTCGTTTTGCTTGTTAAGGAGTGTCCATGGGCGTCGTCGATCCCTTATCTGTTGCTCGGGCCGCGGGGCTTGAGCTGATCGGGAAGCCCGAGGGCCTCACGCTCACCGACGGCACGATGGAGCTGCGCGCGGATTTTGGCCGCATGCTGCCGCGACTCAAGCAGGGCCGTCTGCAGCAAGAGCTGTTGGTAAAGGCCGCGCGCACAAAAGGCATCGAGAGCCCATGGGCGATTGACGCCACGGCAGGCTTTGGCGAGGATTCGCTGCTGCTGGCGGCTGCGGGTTTTGCCGTCGATCTGTATGAGCAGGATTGCGTGATCGCGGCGCTCCTCAAGGATGCCTTGGATCGCGCGGCAGATGATCCGGCGCTTGCGACAGCCGTGGCGCGCATGCGCTTACATGCGGGCGAGGACAGCATTGCCGGTCTTCGCCATGTAGCTGAGTTGATCGGGCGGGGCGAGCTTGCCGCCCCCGACGTGGTGTATCTGGACCCCATGTTTCCCGAGCGCACCAAAAGTGCGGCGGTCAAAAAGAAGTTCCAACTCTTGCACCATCTGGAACAGCCATGTACCGATGAGGAATCGCTGGTCGAGGCGGCGCTTGCTGTGCATCCGCGCAAGGTCGTTATCAAGCGGCCGGTGAAGGGGCCACTGCTTGCCGGCGTTAAGCCGAGCTATCAACTTGCGGGCAAGGCCGTTCGTTACGATGTTTTGGTGCCGCCGCGCCCGTAGCTTGCGTGCGATGGCTGGCGCTCCGTCAATGCCGTGCCGATGCGGCGCCTATTTCCAAGGGTGCGACGTCAGGTGCCATCCGCCGCAGTATTCGCATTTGTAGCAGGCCAAACCGCGCCGCCCGCGGTTTTCGCAGTCGGCCATAACGGCCTCGGCCTCGGCGCGCGTGTCGTAACGGTTTTTGCGCTCGCACGACTTGTAGCGCCAGGCCTCATCGCGCTCGGCGTCCAGGCGTCGCGGCGCTCGTCCTCGCGTGCAAACAGGTCGCTCATATCGCCGCCGGTGGCAGTGCTCAAAAACTCGCTTTTTGCTTTTGACCAGGCGGCTCGCTTTTTGCTCCCCATCTGCATCGCGCCCCTCTCCAAACGTTGGTATCATTGCTCAATCAAAGTGATACCAATAAACGTGAGGTCGCCGCGTGATGATCAGAAAAACCCTCGATACCGACATTCCCGCTGTCATGGCTATCTATGACGCGGCCCGCGCCTTTATGCGCGCGCATGGCAACGCCACACAGTGCCCGAGGGCACGCCTTCTGCCGAGCAACTGGCTGCCGATATCGCCGCCGGTGGCAGCTATGTGTGCGAAGTCGATGGCCGCGTGGTGGCGACGTTTGCCTTTTTGCCCGGCCCGGACGAGTGCTATGACGTAATTGAGGATGGTCAATGGCGCAGCGACACTCCGTACGCCGTGCTGCACCGTGTGGCGTCCGATGGCACCGTGCACGGTATCGCGGCTGCGATGTTTGCCTTTGCCAAGGAGCGTGCCGATCACCTGCGCATCGACACGCATCAGGACAACCTGCCCATGCAGGGAGCCATCGCCAAGGCCGGGTTTAAGCGCGCCGGTATCGTATATGTGTCGGACGGTACGCCGCGCGTCGCGTTTGATTGGCTGCGCGAGGCATAAAGGCCGAGTCACATACCAGCGTTTCACCGAAATGAAAATGGCCCCGAGTGGGGCCATTTTTGGTAAAACGCGTTGTTGTGGGGCTCGCGTTGCTACCGTCCAGATGACCCCGGGCAGACAAAAAAGGGAGGTGCCGGCTTTCGCAAGGCGCGAACCTACGAAAATCGCCGCGCGGCAACGCGGGGCGATGAGCTCGGTCGGGGGATAGGGCCCGCTTCGCCCGCCGGCCCGTAAATTGTATCATCCAGTGTGGAACGAGGATGCCCGTTGCCGCGTGCGATGGGCTTGCAATAAGAGGAGAGCCATGTCGAAGCAAGCGGTCGTTGGAATTGTGGCGCATGTCGATGCCGGCAAGACCACGCTGGCCGAGGCCATGCTGTTCAACGCGGGTCGCATTCGCAAGCGCGGCCGCGTGGACGATGGTGATTCGCATCTGGACACTGACGCGATCGAGCGCGAGCGTGGCATCACGATTTTCTCGTCGCAGGCCGTACTCGACCATGGCGATACCCACGTCATGCTCGTGGATGCACCGGGGCATGTCGATTTTTCGGCCGAGGCGGAGCGCACATTGCGCGCGCTGGACTACGCGGTTTTAGTTGTGGGCGCCAACGACGGCGTGCAGGGGCACACCGAAACCCTGTGGCGCCTGCTTGCACGCTATGACATCCCGACGTTCATCTATATCAACAAAATCGATTTGGAGAATCCCGGCCGCGATGTTTTGCTGGCACAACTTGCAACGTCTTTCCGAGGGCTGCCTGGATGCCAGCGAACTGCTGGCGGGCGGCTCCGTTCAGGAGGACGCTGCTGCGTTGGACGAGGCGGCGCTCGAGGAGTTTCTTGAGGCGGGTGAGCTTTCTGTCGCAATGCTGTCACGCATGGTTGCCGAGCGCAAATTGTTTCCCTGCTTTGCGGGATCGGCGCTCAAGGACCAGGGTGTGGCAGAGCTGCTCGACGGCATATGTGCTCTGATGCGCGAGCGAACATGGCCCCAGGAGTTCGCCGCGCGTGTCTACCGCGTGAGTCGTGGAGAGCGTGGCGAGCGTCTTGCCTGGGTCAAGGTGACGGGCGGCATGCTGCATGCCAAGCAGATGATTAGCGGACGTTCCGGTGCCGAGGCATGGGAGCAGAAGGTCGATCAGGTGCGCATCTATAACGGCGAGAAGTATGAGCTTGCCCAAGAAGTTGCCGCTGGCGGTATTTGTGCCGTGACGGGTCTTGCGCACGTTCGCCCAGGGGACGCCCTGGGTGCGGAGCCCGCGGGCGATGCGCCTGTCATTGCGCCGGTTCTCACCTATACGGTGCTTCCGGGCGAACACGATGTCCACGCGGTGTTCAAAGCACTGACAGAGTTAGCGGACGAAGATCCTATGCTCGGCGTAAGCTGGAATACTCATCTGGAGCAGATTCACCTGCAGCTGATGGGCGCCGTGCAACTCGAGGTCGTGCAGCGGGTGTTGGCAGATCGTTTTGGCCTTTCGATTGCGTTTGAGCCCGGCGGCATTCTCTATAAGGAGACTATTTCGCAGCCGGTCGAGGGCGTGGGCCACTTTGAGCCGCTGCGCCACTATGCCGAGGTACATCTGCGTTTGGAGCCGTTACCGGCGGGCTCGGGCGTGCAATTTGGCACCGTGACCTCGACTGACGAGCTCGACTTGAACTGGCAGCGTCTGGCGCTCACCAACGCCATGGAGCGCGATCACCTGGGCGTGCTGACTGGCTCGCCCGTCACCGATGTGCGCATTACGCTCACGGGCGGCCGTGCGCATGCCAAACACACCGAGGGCGGCGATTTTCGCCAGGCCACGTACCGCGCGATTCGCCAGGGTTCATGCAGGCGCGTGAGGCGGGCGCGGCGGTGCTGTTGGAGCGTGGTACCTCTTTGAGCTCGAGGTGCCGGGGGAGTGTGTGGGCCGGGCGCTTTCGGATGCTACGCGTATGGGTGCCGAGTACGAGCCGCCGACGATGGCGGGAGACCGCGCCAAGCTCATGGGCCGCGTGCCGGCATCCGAAGTGCAGGATTACGCGCTGGAGGTGGCTGCCTATACGAGTGGCCGCGGGCATCTGTACCTGGAGTTTGCCGGCCACGCGCCCTGTCATGATGCTGAGCGCGTAATTGAGGCGGCCGCCTATAAGCCCGAGGCCGATCTGCCCAATACGCCCGACTCGGTCTTCTGCTCTCATGGCGCCGGCTACACCGTCAAGTGGCACGACGTCCCCGCCACGGCGCACGTAAGGTCGATCCCGCCACCTTTCGCCCCTGGCGAGCAGCAGACGCCGAGTTTTTCGGCCACATGTGACAAAGGGACAGTTCCTTTGTCACATGCTATTGGTATAACTCGGTACAAGTTGGTATAACTATTGCCAAGGTTTGCCAATCCGAGGAGGCCGACATGAATCCAAATCCCTTTAAGCCCACGGCTGGCAAGCGGCCTCCGATACTCATCGGTCGCGAGTCGGTCATCGAAGATTTCGAGGAAGGGCTCGATAACGGCGCCGGAGCGCCGGGCAGGCTCATACTCATTACGGGAAACCGCGGTTGCGGCAAGACGGTTCTCCTGCGGGAGCTGCAACGTCTAGCCAATGAGCGCGGATGGGCGGTTGTCTCCGATTCCGCTTCGCTTGGCTTATGCGACCGCTTGGCCGATGCACTTCGCTCGAATAAACCCGTTGTGACGTCAATGGAACTCAGTCCATCATTCGGGCGCATGTCGGTCGAGGCGGCGCGTGCAAAGGGTGAAACGCTGCGCGGGCTGGTCAACGAGCGCCTTAAGAAGCTCGATCCAGGCAAAGGCATGCTGTTTGCGATTGACGAGGCACAATCGGCGTCTATCGAGGAGCTGGCGGCCCTTGCCGTTCTCTATCAGCAGGTGCTCGGAGACCAGGATGCCACGGGCTTGTCCGATAGCGACCAGCGCGGTCTTGCGCTGGTGTTTGCCGGCTTACCCAGTATGGTTGACGATCTGCTCGAAGAGCCGAGCGTGACGTTTTTGCGGCGTGCCCAGCAGCGTACGCTGGGGGCGATTTCTTTGCCCAAGGTGCGCGATTCATATATCCAGACGGTCAAAAACGCTGGTCTTTACGTTGACGCGGGGACGGCGGATCTTGCGGCACACAAGAGCATGGGGCATCCCTATATGGTTCAGCTGGTGGGCTATTACATGTGGCGCTCTGCTGTCCGGCGTGGCTCGCAAGTCATCGAAAGGCACGATGTCGAGGATGGCCATGCGGATGCCGTCTCCGAGTTCTACGAAGCGGTTGACGCGCCTCTATATTACGGGCTGCGCAGTCCACAGCGCCTTTTTATCGAGGCCATGGCGGTTGACGAGGGCAAACCGACTCGCATGGCGGATATCATTGAGCGCTGCGATCGCACCCAGAGCTGGGCGAGCAAATATCGCGCAAGCCTGATTCGCGAGCGTGTCATCGAGGCTGCCGGATACGGCCTCGTCCGATTTACCCGTGCCATGCTGGGCGCGTACGTTCGCGATCGAGTTTTATGGCATGAGTAGGGTGATAAAGGTGACGGAACAGAAGATGAGCCCGCAGGCTATCGAGGTACGCGGCGCGCGCGTCCATAACCTCAAAGACATCGATATCGATATTCCGCTGGGAAAGCTGGTGGGTATTGCCGGCGTATCGGGTTCGGGCAAGAGTTCGCTGGCACTGGGGGTTCTTTATGCCGAGGGTTCGCGCCGCTACTTGGAAGCGCTCAGCACCTATACTCGACGTCGCCTGACGCAGGCCGAACACGCCCAGGTGGATGAGGTATTGCACGTACCGGCGGCGCTCGCATTGCATCAGCGCCCCAGCGTGCCGGGCGTGCGCTCGACCTTTGGTACCATGACCGAGCTCAACAACAGCCTGCGCCTGCTCTTTAGCCGTTGCGCCCATCACGTGTGTCCGCACTGCGGGGCGCGCGTGGAGCCGAGCCTTAACGTGGCTGCGGGCCTGTCGCTCACGTGCCCTGCATGCGTCGCGAGTTCTACGCGCCGAGCGCCGAGGACCTTGCCTTTAACAGCGGCGGTGCCTGTCCCACCTGCGGCGGCACCGGTGTCATGCGCGAGGTGGACGAAGCGAGCCTGGTGCCCGATGAGTCAAAGACTATCAACGAGGGCGCGGTGCTTCCCTGGGGTACGCTCATGTGGGATCTGATGAAGCAAGTGGCTGGCGAGATGGGCGTGCGCACCGATGTGCCGTTTAACCAGCTCACGCCTGAAGAACGCGACATCGTGTTCCACGGCCCGGCGGTTAAGAAGCACATTCTCTACGTTCCCAAAAACGGCGAGGGTGCCACGCCGCTCGACTTCACCTATTACAACGCCGTCTATACCGTCGAGAATGCGCTCGCCAAGGTTAAGGACGACAAGGGCCTCAAACGCGTTGCGCGCTTTTTGCGCGAGGGAGCATGCCGCGATTGCGGCGGCACGCGTCTCTCCGAGGCTGCGCGCCAGCCCCAGGTGTGCGGTATCAATCTGGCGCAGGCCGCGGCCATGACGCTTGGCGATGCGGTTGAGTGGGTGCGCGGGGTGCCCGCATCCTTGCCGCCCGAGATGCGGCCCATGGCGACGGATATCTGCGATTCGTTTTTGAGCGTGGCCCGTCGTCTGGTCGACCTGGGTCTCGATTACCTTTCACTCGACCGCGCTGGTGCCACGCTCTCCACGGGTGAGCGCCAGCGCGTTCAGCTCGCCCGCGTGGTGCGCAACCGATCGACGGGCGTGCTCTATGTGCTGGACGAGCCTTCGATCGGCTTACATCCCGCCAATGTCGACGGCTTGGTGGGCGTGATGCGCGATCTGGTGGATGACGGCAACACCGTGGTTGTTGTCGACCACGATACGCGCGTACTGGCGGAAGCCGACTATCTGGTCGAGATGGGCCCCGTTGCCGGAGCAGGCGGCGGCAGTGTAATCGCCGCTGGTACGGTAGACGAGGTCGAGCAATCGCAGGGCAGCCGTATCGCGCCGTTTTTGCGCGCCGAGCTCAAGCGCTTGCGTCCGCAGGTGACTGACGACGAAATGTTCGACCAGGGACATATCCGCATGGCAACCGATGCCATCCATACCGTCAAGCCGCTCGAGGTTGATATCCCGCGCGGCCGCCTTGTCGCGGTAACGGGCGTTTCGGGTTCGGGTAAGACGACGCTCGTGCTCGAGACGCTCATTCCTGCACTTAAGGCGCAGGCAGCTGGCGAGCGCTTGCCGGGGCACGTGCGTTGGGTCGATGCCGAGGCATTGGCCGCGCAAATCTGATTGACGCTACGCCCATCGGCGCCAACGTACGCTCGACGGTAGCGACCTATGCCGACATTCATGACGAGCTGCGCCGCGCCTTCGCCCGTACGCCCGAGGCTAAGGCAGCCGGCTACAAGGCGGGCGCCTTTAGCTACAACACCGGCGCCTTGCGCTGCCCTACGTGTGACGGCACGGGCTCGATATCGCTCGACGTGCAGTTTTTGCCCGACGTCGAGATCATCTGCCCGGCATGCCGTGGTTCGCGCTACGCCGAGGCCGCCTCGCATATCCATCGCGAGGGCAAGGACGGGAGCTTGCTTACGTTGCCGCAGCTCATGGACATGAGTGTGGACGAGCCCTCGACGCCACGGTGGGACTCAAGAAAGTCCAGGCGCGCTTGCAGACCTTGCATGACCTAGGCTTGGGCTATCTCACGCTCGGTGAGCCCACGCCGGCGCTCTCGGGCGGCGAGGCACAACGCCTTAAGCTCGCGAGCGAGATGGGCCGCGTGCAGGACGATGCCGTGTTCGTATTCGACGAGCCCACGATCGGACTACATCCGCTCGATGTTCAGGTGTTGCTGAGTGTGTTCGACGGCCTTGTTTCCAAGGGCGCCACGGTTATCGTGATCGAACACGATCTCGACCTTATCCGTAACGCCGATTATGTGATCGACATGGGCCCGGGCGGTGGCGACGCCGGCGGGCAAATCGTCTGCGCCGGCACGCCGGCGGATATCGCTGCCTGTCCCAAGAGCGTTACTGGCCGCTACCTATAGACAATGAGGCAAAGGGACAGTCCCTTTGCCTCATTGATGCCTATTTCACGCACTGAGCGGAGAGATAGTCGCGGAAGAATGGCAATTCAAATGCGACGAGCCCTCGTCCTCGCTCCCCGATGATGCCGGCGTCTATCATGCGGCGTCGGTAGCGGGAGACCTGCTGCGGCGAACGCCTAAGGCGCTCGACAAGGTCAGCGGTGGTGGACTCTTCCTCGTCATCGAGCATGGCGATGAGGAATCGCTTGTCCTCTGCAGTGAGTTCCCGATAGGTTGCCGCGAGGATTCGGTTGTCCATCTCGTCGCGCGCGATTTTGATTCCCAGGTCAAGTCGCGTGACGAGATCTCCTTCGAATCGCTTGTGAGATCCCAGGCACGGTAGCCTACGAGTTGCAATAGGAAGGGAAAACCAGAGATCGTGCGAACGGCTCTATCGATTCCCTCAGCATCTGCCAAGCGATCGTTTTCCTGGATCGTGCGAATCAAGGCCTCGCGTACGTCATAGTCGGCAATGCGACCCAGATGATATTGTTGGGCGCGGCGAAGGAACGAGACCGTCTTGTGGTTCAGCAACGTCGAGACGTTGTTGGGAAGTCCCGCCATGAGCAGGGCGACGCGTTTCCCATCGGTCACAAAGTGCTGATACGTCGCTGCGAGCTGAATCATCTCGTCGAGTGTCGGGTCCACCTCGTCAACCGTGACGAGCAGACCGGTGCCCGCCTCGTTGAGCTGGTCGATGATGTCGCTCATGCGATAACGCCAGGTTGAGGCATCGTGGACACGATTGACCTCGATGCTGCCGAGCGGTGCAATTCCGAGGCCGGTGACTTCGAAGTGGTTGGACGGGTCGATGAGATGGGCTGCGGCGCGTTTCGCCCCGAACTCGAGTTCCTCAAGCATTCCCGGGAGCGCGGTCGTCTTTACGGCTATCCAGCCGTGGGATTCCGCCCTTGTCGCGAGCGACGACATGAGAGCGGTTTTACCGGTTCCACGCGCGCCTGAGAAGATCGAGGTCAATTCTGGGCGCCTGCGCTGGCTCAAGAAGGCACGGTCCAAATCCCGAATAATCTGTTGTCTGCCAGCGAGATGGGCGGGAACCTCACCAAAACTGGGGGTAAACGGGTTCTCGAGATATTCCACAAGGCTCTCCTTTCACACCGCCGTTTAACTTCATTTTACTTTAGTTAATTCTGATTAAAAGTGAGGCTCTTTATCTAGAGCATCAATTAGGCGTGTGCGCCATCGGCGCGGCGCTTGAATGTGACAAAGGGACAGTTCCTTTGTCACATTCCCGGAAAGCCTGTTTGGCGCAGGGCTTCGTAGAGGACGATGGCGGCGCTGTTGGAGAGGTTGAGTGCGCTGATGCGGTAGTCGTCCGGATTGACGAAGTTGCCGCAGATGTCCTGCCGAAGGATGGCTTCGTGGCCGTCCTCGGTATGCCCGAGCGATTCCTCGTGGGCTTCCCAGGCCTCGGCGTTATCGAGCGAGTCGCAATCGCGCAGCATAGGGATGCGCTCGCAGCGCTCGGCGCCGCGGCGAGCAGCGGCTCGGGAATGCCCGAGCTCTCGCTGCCAAAGACCAAGTAGTCGCCGTCGCGGTAGGTGCTCTGCGCATAGGTGCGGCGTGCCTTTTTGGTCAGCAGATGCAGGCGTTCGTCGGCAGGGGAGAGGCCATTGCGCGCAAGGAAATCCTCCCAGCTGGCATAGGTGGTCACGTCCAAGTTTTGCCAGTAGCCCAGGCCGGCGCGACGTGCCGTTTTGTCGTCGAGCGAGAAGCCCAGCGGCTCCACCAGATGCAGGCGGGCGCCGGTAACCACGCAGGTGCGGCCGATATTGCCCGTATTGGCCGGAATCTCGGGCGCATACAGCACAATGTTGAACATGAATCTCCTTGGCTCAGAACGAAAAACCACCACGAAGGGGACAGGCACCTTCGTGGTGGTTTGGCGGTTACGTAGCGGAAAAATGTCCGCTTGGATAAACCTAGGCGCGGTGCCAGTCGGTCAGGCAGGCATCGAGGGAGGCGATGAGCGCATCCTTGTCCATGTGACGGCCGATGATGCACAGGCTCGTCATGCGGTCGCCCGTCTCGTCGTCCCAAATCTGCATGATCTCGGGGTTCTCGTCGATGATCTTCTGCTTCTCGCCCTCGGGCGCCGAGTCGACAAACAGGCCGTTCTCCATCAGGCGCATCTGGTGGCCGGCCTGCTCAAACATGTAGCACATGTCCGGATCGCCGGTCTGCCACAGCGGGCCCTTGACGCGAATGACCTCGTCGGGCCACTCCTGCTCAACAAAATCGGTGAACTTTTGCAGGTCAACCGGCTTGCGGCGCGAGTACACAAAGGTCTCGATGTCGTACTCGAGCACCTCGGGGTCGTCGTGCTCCTCGGGATGCTCCATGGCCTCGATCCAGGCGGCGGAGTTGTAGGCGCGCATAAGTCGAAGCGGTCGGTGTCGAGCAGCTCCTCCATGGGGACCTCGCCGTTTTGGGCCTCGACGATCACGGCGTCTTTCTGCAGGCTGCGCACGATGGCCTTAAGCTCGGCGATCTGCTCAGGGCTCACGGTATCGGTCTTGTTGAGGATCAGCGTGGAGCAGAACTCGATCTGCTGGATGAGCAGACTCTCGATGTCGTCCTCGTCGATATCCTCTGCCAGCAGGTCGCGACCGCCGTTGAACTCGTCGTACATGCGGGCGCAGTCGACCACGGCCACGATGTTGTCGAGCGCGAGCTTGGGCTCGCCTCCCACCTTGGC
>ENA-OQER01000071-OQER01000071.1-human-gut-metagenome-genome-assembly--contig:-NODE-71-length-50017-cov-5.109240_pt1 | contig 50017 bp, 57 predicted proteins | sample MGYA00242797_ERZ504639 | MGnify/ENA primary metagenome ERZ504639 (study PRJEB26092, sample SAMD00036306) | human gut metagenome | host: Homo sapiens | study: EMG produced TPA metagenomics assembly of... | reverse complement strand
TTAAGTATGTAATGTGAAATATATTTAAAGTATAATACTGATAAAGTAAATATGTAGAAAAATATTTGGTAAATATTTCAAAAATGCGTATCTTTACATCGTAATAATCAAGGAGATAGATAAATTATGAAAACAATTACGACAGCATGTGTAAACCACAAGGGCGGTGTGGCAAAGACCACTTCGCTGCTGAATCTGGCGGCCGGTATCGCACGGTTGCACGGGAAAAAGGTATGTATCATAGATGCGGACCCGCAGGCGAACACGACGATGGCGGCGTTCGGGGAGGAAATGGCAAGTCTTCCCCAGGATGTCATGCTCGAGAGTGTGCTGCAGGAAATCATGCAGGACAGACCCCTGGAGCTGAAGCCTCTCACGTGGCTGGACAGGGTGGATGTGCTGCCGGCGTCCTTGGACCTGGCGGCCACGGAAGTGATCATGAACACCACCCCCGGGAGGGAATTTCTTTTCAGGGAAATAATAAGAGGCCTGGAAAAGAAGTATGACCATATTCTGATAGACTGTCCTCCCTCATTGGGCATCATCACACAGAACGCGCTTATGGCGAGTGATTTTGTGATCATACCCACGGACGGGAACTATTTCGCCATGAAAGGAATCGAGAAGATACATTATATCATCGGCCTGCTCAGAAGGAAACTCGGCGCGGAGGTCAGGATTCTCGGTTACTTCATGACAAAATACAATGCGGGAAGAAAGCTGGACGTGGACATCAGGGAGAGTCTGATAGAAACATTGGGGGAGAGCGTGTTCGAGACAACCATACGGAACAACGTGGCGCTGGGAGAGGCGCAGTACAATGCACGGAGCATTTTCGATTATGCACCCTCGTCAAACGGGGCAAGGGATTACCGGAGTCTGACCGAGGAATTTCTTAAAAGGATCAGGAAAATGAACAAATAATAAAGGAGAAGGAATATGAAAGAATTCAAGTCGAAAGGGATTTCCCTGGAAAATATGGTGGGGGCAGACCCCATGAAAGAAAAAAAAACGGCGAGGACACCGGGAAAGGCGTATAACCAGACCATTGTCCTGACCGAGGATCTGGTATGGGAACTGAGGACATTTGCCGCGGACCACCGTTACAGAGGGGTAAAGACTGTCATAGAAGCGATGATAGGCTGCTTTCTCAGGGAGGACGGGACATTGGACCGCGACAGGTTGGAGCAGTTCTGGAAAGAATACGTAAAGAAGTAAAGTTTTATATTACTTTTAAAGTAAATAATATTTCAAAGTAAGATACTTATAAACTGAAAGAAGTAATACAATGAAAATTTTAAGGTATATATTGTTGGCCTCACTCACATGTGCATTATCCGCATGTGAAAAGGATGAGATCCTGCCGGAACCTGAACCGCCGGTTGTCACCCCGGGGGATGATCCGGGAAAGGATGAGGAAGAAAAGATACGGCTCGGAATAACCGCATCGTTGCAGGCGATGCAGACAAAAGGAATCATAGAGCATTCCTGCCGGGACATGAGATGGGGGTGTTTATCAGTACTACTGACAACGGCTCTCCATATGTATATAATGTGCCTTATGCCTTTGACGGTAAAAAATGGAATGCCGGCGGGGACGCTCCGGTAGAGGGTGATTCGGAGGTGGCCGCTTATCTGCCGTACAACGGACAGGCATCAGGAGACAGGCTCATCCCTTTTGAACTGGCGGACCAGCACGACATCCTGTATGGAAGGGCAACGGTCACCAGGGACATTCCGACAGCAGATATTGAGATGAAACATGCCATGAGCCTGGTGCGCATCAAAATTCTGAAAAATGAATATATGGGAGAAGGCATTGTTTCAAATATAAGGTTTGACAATGTGATCACAAGGATGACGCTTGACATCAGGCGGGAAACCAACTCCCCCCTGATATTCGATTTCTCAAGCAGGGGGAGCCTGCAAGCTGGCGGAAACTATCATCTGAACGATGCAGATCCGGTGGTAGTGGAGACAATTCTTCCCCCTGTCTACGGTTATGACCAGAAAGCGACAGTCTGTTTTACCATTGACGGAAAAGAATATCCCTATGAGTTCCACAGGGACCATGAATGGGAGGCGGGAATGAAATACACCTATACACTGAAGATGACGGGAAACTACAACTCCCCGGTCAACATGGAGCAGGTGGACATCGATGTGGAGTACTGGAGCCGGTATGGCAAGACGGACCAGATTATACTCAACCCGAATCCGGAAGATTACGAGTTTACCATTTGGCCGAATTATACGGAATATGGCTATGACTGTTATCAAAATGAAGGTAAAGTATTTGGTACATTCTACTATCCTTGGTGTGGCACATCAGAAGGAGAAATGCGGTTTGTATTTATGAGGCCGGGTACGAATGAGATTGTGGAGCAGTTCCAGCCGATAGACATCAAGACGAATGGGGCATGGGATGGAAAACGTATCCAGTGCTATGTGACTTCCGTTCCCGGTACATACCAGCTTGTGCCGTTATTCCGCAAGAAAGGAGAAACGATGTGGTGCAGGGCAGCTGATTATGATTATGGCAGTACGGACGAGGAATGGCTGTATGAGGTGAAAGCGCCTGCGTCGGATAATCTGCCGGCATTGCGCATGATGGAAGTGGAAGGACAGGGATATACCTCTATTCTTGCATATCCGGTTCCTGATGATGATCCGTGGAATCTGGTATATACTTTATCCAACCGGGGAGAAAAGGCACTGAGAGGCGAAATAAAAGCAGTTTGGGAACGTGAGTTCAAACTGAAGTCTAATTCATATAGTCCAAGTACCAAAAAGAAAGGAGCAGTAAACGATGAGGAATGGAAAGATGAAATCGGTAAGGATTCTGTGGACATTCCGACAGGAACACGTTTCTGGAAGGGTATTATGAGTTGCAAATTCCCAGTTAAAAGACTTGCTCCCCGACATGATGGAGTAAAATATGCCATTCCAGTCTTACATTTATATTGGAGAGCTGAAAATTCCAATGAGTGGATATTACTTCGTTGTGATGCGGATTATCTGTTCAACTGCAATTATACAGGAGGTTATATATGGGATGAAACGACGAATTATGTGAAAGTCATGCCACAAAGTTGGCATTAAAATTTATATATCATGAATATATTTACAGACAATCAGTTGCGAAAAGCAGAGCAGATACTTCAATCTCCGCTTTCAAAATTATCGGACTTGACTTCTTCCGATATCCGGAATCTGGCAGTTGTATGGTGCTATTATTCCGGAAAGATTGAAGGGAATACATATACATACGTCGAAACAGAGGCCTTGTTGAAAGATGGCATAACATCGGAAAAACGATACGAGGATGCCAAAATGCTGAAGAACCTGCATAATCTTTTTGTTTCTGAAATGGAGTATATCCATAAAGGGAAGAATACCGAGATAATAGATGAGCGTACTCTGCTCCGTCTGCATTCCGGGCTGTCTTCCGGCCTGGTTTCCGATGAGGAAGCCGGACTGTTTCGCACACGTCCGGTAAGAATATCCGGAACTGATTATGTGCCTCCCCGGGATGTATATGAGATACGTTTCAAACTAAGCGAGGTGCTTTACCGGCAGACGGAACTGGAGAATCCCCTTGAACGTGCTGTGTATCTCCATTGCAACATTGCACGGATACAGCCGTTCATCGACTGCAATAAACGTACGGCACGCCTTGTGGAAAGCATTGTGATGATGAATGCCGGACTGATTCCGGTCTATTCAGCAAAAGATGCCGATATTCTGAATTACCGCAAGGGGCTGATCAGTTTCTATGAAAACGAAACATATAGTCTGTATACAGATTATTTTCTGGACAGGCAGTTGGTCCGGATAAAGGAATTGACAACGGATGCCGGAATGGAAATGTAATTCATTGAAATGACATAAGATGAATTTAAGGTGGAAAAGTCTCGCTGCAGTGATGCACCGGGACTTTATTTTCTCATTCCTATTATAAAGTTATGAATTAACTCTCAAGAAGATTAATCTTGAATTATAAACAAATTATTCATTAAACCAGATCAAATTGATCTAAAAGGTAATGTCTATTATACCCGAACAGTTTTATATGGTATAGAGGATTGTCTTTCATCACGTATTTAAGAAGAACTTAACTTTTGTAGTAAAATAATCCGATGTTATCATACGTACAATAATATTCTAGTATTCCAGTATCTTGAAAAGCATTATCTCCGTTCGTGAATACGTTTCAATAAGCAAATCGATATAATACATTATAATCATACTAATCACTCTCCATGTACTTCATACTGTATTTTATTAGGGAAGCAGTAAACCTGCCTATGCCTTTCTTGATTCTGCTCAGCTCTTTACCATTGACAGAAAAACGGTAAAAGTAATCTTTTTATTAAGTATTATTTCCCGTACACTTACTATTAGATACGACCATAATTATACTACCAGATAAATTTTATTTTGGCGTTACAGGTGTAGGAATTTCTTTTACCGTTTACGCAAACGGTATTTTTTCTCTAAAAATCTTATAAATATTGGATTGTATTTTAATCAATATTTATATATTTGCGTTGAAAAATAAAATAACCTTTAAAAAAGAGCGAATTTATTAACTTGTTAATTGAAAAAATCATAATTAGAAAAACTGCTTAAAACCGAAATAGAAATCACAGATAAATTTTCATAAAACACATCTTCAAATATTAAAGCTATGAAAAAAGAGCGACTAAAGTTAGTAAGCGCTATGTTACTTTTATCCGGCTTTTCTACCGGATATGTTCAGGCCGCCCCTCATGCAGCGGCTGTAGAAATGCATTCTGTACAACAGGACAATGCTTGTACGGGAGTGGTTGTGGATCAGAACGGTGAAACCGTCATCGGTGCGTCTGTTGTTGTCAAAGGGACAAGAACGGAACAATAACGGGACTGGACGGAGATTTCAGTATTCCAAACGTAAAGAAGGGTGATGTCATTGTCGTTTCATATGTGGGTTATATGAACTCTGAAATCATATGGGAGGGCAAGCCCTTGAAAATAGCACTGAAAGAAGACAGCAAGACCCTGGACGAGGTTGTTGTTGTAGGTTATGCGACTGTCAAGAAAGCCAATCTGACCGGTGCGGTTTCTGCCGTCGATGACAAAGTGCTGGCAGACCGTCCCATCGTCAATCTGGGACAAGGTTTGCAAGGAACAATCCCTAACTTGAACATCACCACCAGCGGACAGCCGGGAAAAGGCTCAAGCTTCAATGTCCGCGGTGAAACGTCCATCAACGGTGGTAGCCCGCTGGTTTTGGTTGACGGAGTACAGATGGACCCGAACCTGATCAATCCGCAAGATGTGGCAAGCGTATCTGTATTGAAGGATGCAGCTTCTGCCTCTATCTATGGAGCCCGTGCCGCTTATGGTGTTATCCTTATCACAACCAAGAGCGGCCGCAAGAATATGCCTACACAAGTGTCATTCGATGCATCTGTCTCATTCAACAGCCCGACAACCCGTCCGGAATATATGAATTCCATGGAATATGCGCACTGGATGAACGCCGCAAACAATACGACCAGCGGCCGTGACCTGCTCAGTCAGGAGGAAATGGAGCATATAGAGGCTTATTTCTATGATCCGGTCAACAACCTTCCGGTCTTTGTGGCAAAGGACCCCAGCAGCTGGCAGTACGGAAACTGTCAGGCCGGCAAATATGCCTATTGCGGAAATACGGATTGGATGAAAGAGATGTATAAGAAAACTTACCCTGTCCAAAAGTATAATGTAAATATTAACGGTGGTAGCGACAAGGCCACTTATTATACCTCGGTGGGTTATATGGACCAGGGATCACTGATGCGTTACGGGGATGAGGGCTTCCGTAAGTTCAATATGGTGAACAATATCAATTATGACATCAACAACTGGATGCACGTATCCATGAAAACAAGCTATATCCGTACCGAACTGGACGGACTTGCCCAGGATGCCGTGCACGGAGAGTCATGGATCGGTAACGACACACAACCTCTCATGCCTGTAAAACATCCTGATGGTAACTGGTCAGGTCAAGGTAATTACACCAACTTTGCCGCAGTTCTGGATGAGATGGGTTCACGTAAGACCACGAAGAATGACTTCTGGAACACCCTTGCCTTGAAACTTACCCCATTGAAAGGACTGACAATCAACATGGACTATACATTCAACTATTATGCGGAACATGGCAAGGTACACAGAAAAACATTCAACGAATACGGTATAGATGGCAAATTCTTACAGGTTTTCCAACACTCCAGGCCAAGCGGCGTGTCAGAAAGCCAGGCCAATGATACATACAACGCTTTCAACCTGTTCGGTGACTATGAACTAACTTTGGGCAAACATTATTTTAAAGTAATGGCCGGTTACAATCAGGAAACCAAGCATACCCGTGGCTTCTCGGCAAGCCGGGATGAGCTTATCTCCAATGACCTTCCCTCAATGAACGCCGCTACCGGAGAGAAATATGTTGGCAACTCGGATGACAGCTGGGCCACAAGAAGCGGTTTCTTCCGTGTAAACTACAGTTTTGCAGACCGTTATCTGCTGGAGGTGAACGGCCGTTATGACTTGTCGTCCAAATTCCCGAAAGATGACCGTTCCGTATTTAGTCCTTCCTTCTCTCTGGGATGGAAATTATCGGAAGAGAGCTGGTTCAAGCAACCCACTAACGGATTTTTTGATGAATTGAAGATAAGAGCCTCTTACGGTAGTCTGGCAAACCAGGCTTTGGACAATGGGTGGTACGCTTACCTGTCCAATTACGGAACTGGTACCTTGGGATATATCATGGGGGGGAAACAGCCCCAATACGTATTGCCCGGTGGTCTTGTAAGCAATACCGTTACCTGGGAAAAGGTTACCCAGTGGGACTTGGGACTTGACTTTGTCATCCTGCAGAACCGTTTGAAGGGTACATTCGACTATTACCAGCGTAAAACGACCGATATGTTGGGACCGGGTAGAATATTGCCTAATATCCTAGGTATGAGTGAGCCCTTGGAGAATGCCGCCGATATGGTAACACGCGGTTGGGAACTGGCATTGACCTGGAATGACCAGCTGGACAACGGACTGCATTACAGTGTGGGATTCAATCTCTCTGACACCCAAGCAGAAATCACCAAATATGACAATCCGACCAAGTCATTGTCTTCTCCATATTATGAAGGTCAGATAGTCGGTGACATCTGGGGATATGAATCCAGCCTGTTCCAGTCTGCCGATGAGATAGCTTCGGCTCCTGACCAGTCCAAGCTGGACGGCGGAATCAGCAAGGTCCCCGGTGATATCAGATTTATGGATATTGACGGCAACGGTGTCGTGGATAATGGAGAGAATACGGTTGACAAGCCGGGTGACATGAAGATTATCGGTAACAACAAGGCGCGTTACCGTTACGGATTCAATATCTCGGCGGACTGGAAAGGCTTTGATCTAGGAATATTCTTCCAGGGTGTCGGAAAACGTGACCTGATGCTCCCCTATACATTTAAATGGCAATACGGAAGCATGTGGCAGGTTCCTACAGCTGTAGGTAACGATTACTGGCGTGAAGACAATGCAGGGGGCTGGCTTCCGGTGGCACGTTTCAACGGCAGCCAGGCTTTAGGTCAAAACCAGACACGTTATCTGCTTGACGCATCCTACCTGCGTCTCAAATCATTGTCTTTCGGATATACCCTGCCTGTTTCCCTGACCAAACAATGGGGAATACAGAAATGCCGCGTATATTTCACCGGAGAGAACCTGCTGACTTTCAAGCATACTCCGGAAGGATTTGACCCGGAGCTGGACGATCCATACAAGTATCCGCAGCAGAAATCGCTGGCTTTGGGACTTAATGTTGTATTCTAATCTTAACACAAAACTTTTATGAAACTGAAATATGTACTTTATATGGCGGCTGCCCTGTCTCTGACAGGCTGTAATGACTCTTTTCTGGAAAGAGGTCCGCAAAATTTGAACGACCAGAGTTTTTGGGTATCTGTCGATGACCTGAAAGCCTATGCCAATGTCTTTTATGGTCTGATACCGGGAGGAGTCAGTGTTCTGGATGACACGGACAGTGATATCCAGGTTCCCAACAATATCAATTCTTTCCTATGGGGACAATATGTCGTGCCTACAGAAGGTGGCGTATGGCAAAAATCAAGCTGGCAGAACATTCGAAACATCAATTATTTCATGACACATTATCAGAGTGTGCAGGCTGCCGAAGCGGATGTCAACATTTATGTAGCCGAAATGCGTTTCTTCCGTGCGCTGGAATATTTCAACAAGATTCAGCTTTTGGGAGATGTGCCCTGGCTGGAAGTTGACCTGAATGTGGACAGCGAGGAACTGTACGGTCCGAAAATGAAGAGAAACCAAGTGTTCCAGAAAATCATCGAAGATCTGGATTTCGCCATCCAATGGCTGCCGGAAGCAGGCAGTGAAGAAGCCAACCGCCTGAATAAGGACATAGCCAGACACGTAAAGGCACGTTTCTGCCTGAATGAAGGTACCCATTATAAATACCATGACGAATTGGAATATGCCTCAGAAGCAGAAAAGTGGTTGCAAATGGCTGCAACTGAGAGTGACAAGCTTATCACATCAGGAAGATATGAAATCTATAATACGGGCCATCCACAAGAAGACTATTTCAATATGTACCGCATAGACGACAAGAGCGACCTGAAAGAGGCCGTCCTCTACGTGGATTATAAGACGAACATACGTGAACACAACATGGCAGCTGCAGGACGTGAGGCCGGATGCGGTTTCTCCAAAAGTTTTGTAGAAAGCTTCCTTTGTTCGGACGGGCTTCCCATTTCACTAAGTAATAAATATTTAGGCGATGAAACAATGAGAAAGGAAACGGCCAACCGTGACCCCCGTCTGAAACAGCTGATCCTCACCAACGATTTTCCGACAAACGTGACAGATGACCTGAAGGACTCTACTTTTGTGGTGAATGAGGATGAGTTTATCACCCAGCACTGTTTTACAGGATACAGACCTATCAAAGGATTCAATCCCATATACTCACAGGCGTTGTATATGAAAAGCTCCTTCGATGGGATCGCTTACCGTTATGCAGAAACCCTGCTGATCAATGCGGAAGCAAAAGCGGAATTGAATACCATCACCAATGCGGATTTGGATAGAACTGTCAACCAATTAAGAGACCGTGTTGGAATGCCTCACCTGACAGTAAATGTAGGTTTTACCGATCCCAAATGGCCGGACTGGGGATACAGCCTGAGTCCTGTTTTGCAAGAGATCCGTCGTGAACGCTGCATTGAGTTGGCAGGAGAAGGCTTCAGATTCAATGACCTGAAACGTTGGAAAGCCGGTAAACTGCTCAATAATGTACTGACTTATGTGGGAAAAAGAAAACCTGACGGTAATCTGGCCATTGTATATCCCAACTACACGAATCCTGACCTTTCATATCAGGCAGGAAAAAGCCGTACTTGGGAGGACAAGATGTACCTTTATCCGATTCCGACAGGAGAACTTCAGAGAAATCCGCAATTGTTACCACAGAATCCGGGATGGTAGATGTAGTAACAATGGATTTCCCAGCTGTGATTTAGATTGACAAGGAAACCACCATGGTCAGATATGTACCGGTGGTTTCCTTTTATTTTATCAGGTCGGTTACTATATTGCCAGATAAAATCCTGTAAGACGGACAGATTCAAGAATGTCAGTATTTGATATCAATATGTTTGCCAATAATGAATAAAGAATCAGAAAAGAAGGCCGGCTGTCTTTAACATCACTGGGAGTAGATAAAGGACAATGGATGTACTCTATTCACTATACTTTTAGGCTGTCTTAATCTCTTCAAGAAAGACATCATATATGTGGATGGTTTTTCTACTATTTTAGAAAATATTTTAACTAGAGAAAAAGTTTTTTCCATTCCGTTTTTTGATCCTTTTCGTCTGCAATGACAATAGCCTTGCCACACTCTAGTTTAGAGTAATGACAGGGCTATTTCATGTTTATCTATTATAATCTTTCATTTTCCCGCATATCCGGGTTTTATCCCATCCTCTTTATTGTTTCTATTCCCAATGAGATGTGAATTGGAAAGTTATCTTATATCCAACACCTGTTATCTCCTTGCCATCAAATTCACCGAAATCAAGAGTCTGCTTGCCTGACGGAGATTTGATGTTTGAGAGTACCATAGCATTGTCTATTATAATGTCAAAAGACTGCGGAGTGGCACTTTTTTCCCGTGTATCCCCATCCTGATTTATTGTTTCCCATTCTGAATACGCATACATAACCTTTTGGTTCTGCTCTATCCGCACAGGATAGCTCACTTCATCCATATTGTCCATGTCGTTTTTGGTCTGTCCATATATCCTGCATATTATACCGGAACAATCTGTGGATGACACGGTCAAATATTCATAACTTTTACCACTGTTCGTACTTGAAGTTGAGCTGTAAAATCTATCCAAATTAATCGTGATACTTCTTATGGATTGCTTGAAACTGGCTGTAATAGTACTGTTGGAACCATGCAGGGTGGCGGTAGTGGTTGAACTGCCTGGATTTTCGATAGTTACATCACCACCTATAATTGTCCAGCCTGTAAATTCATACCCACTCTCCGGAGTAGCCGTAATACTGATCGGCTTTTCCACCTGATATTCCCTTGTTCCTTTCGGATTAGTTGTTCCGCCTTCACCTGCATTGATCGTCAGTGTGCGTTTTTTTTCCTTGAATCCACAATGGAAAGTATGGTCCTGACCTCCTAAGTCAACATCGAACTCTGAAGTCCCGGATTGTGCATAATCGTATTTCTTAGGTTGATTAGCCGGCCCTCCATAAAAATAGTTCACCTCATATCCTGCATCAGGATGGGCTTCAACAGGAACATTTTTGCGTCCGTCATACAGTCCTGCTCCAGTGGCATACCCCCCGGTAAAATCAACCCTTCCGTCTGAAGAGCGGGCTGAGGTTTCCAGCATTCCCTCGCCTTCGATGATGATACGTGTATCACCGGTAGGGACCGGTTCGTCCTTTTCAGAATCCTGTTCCATTATCTCCTCATTCTGGCAGCCTGTGAACATGGCCACGAACGCCGCCAACAGTAAAAATTTAACTTGTTTCATACTTCATTCTTTTTTAAAGGTTTATTATAATTGTATGTATCATTTCTTTTTCTTATCGTCCAGCACGTCGGCATCGATGCGGGCTTCGAACGTCGCATAAAGTACGAACCGGTTGAAAAATAATAAGTATTGCGTGTCTTGCTGAACCTTATGTCAGCCCCCATCAGCCGGAGTTCCTCCAGGTAGTTGCTGACGGTCCGTTCACTCACCCGCATCCTGCCGGCCAGTTCCGCACGGCTGCCGGTACTTTCCTTCCGGATCAGCCTGTACATCCGGTTGATCCGTTCTATGTAGCTGACAACGGAAAGGCTCGTCATATCCTCTCCTCCAGTCCGGTCTGTTCCAGGAATCTGCGGAAATACCCCTCCTCCAGGTACAGGCATCTCATCAACGCCTCCTTTCCCTCCCTGGCATACACCCGGCGAAGGAGTGGGAAATCCGTGGAATAAATGTTCCATCTGATCAGCCCCTCCGCCCTCCGGTCAAGTTCCGGGCAGTCAGTTCCTTCCATCCGATACCTCACGGAGAGGAAGTACAGGTTCTTCAGCCTGTATTTCTCAAGAAAGGAAATATCCTTCGGGCATGCCTTCAGTCCGTCGGCGGCGATGCATCTTAATACAAGCTGTTCAATCTCTTCCTGAATTGTCATATCCATACCAGTATGGTTTTATAGTTCTACCGTTCTTTCTTATCTCATAATGCAGATGATAGCCTGTGCTTCTGCCCGTGCTCCCGACAAAGCCGATAACAGCCCCTTTCCCGAGCTTTTTGCCCTCCGTCGTATAGTAAGCCGCCAGATGTGCGTAAAGCGTTTCAAAGCCGTAGGAATGCCGTATGATGACGCATCTTCCATAGCCTCCCTTCCTTCCTGCGAAAACGACCGTACCGGAAGCGGTGGCATGGACCGGTGCGGCCAGTTCCACCGCCATATCGATTCCCGAATGAAACTATGTTTTCCCGTTATGGGATGAATCCTGCCTCCATACGGGCTGCTTATCCTGAACTTGTCTTTCAGGGGACATGACAGAGGGAGCCTGTCTGCCACCCCGTACCGGTAAAGTATGTCCCGGCAAGCTTCCAGGCTTTCCAGACGGCTGCATTTTTCCAGTGCCGTATCGAGCAGTTCCCTTCCGTTTTCCCCCTCGAAAGAAAAGGGGAAGAACAATATGAGCATCAGCAATCTCATCTGGATATCCTCCTTAATATCCTGTCCGCTTCATCTTCCGTTTTCTGCTCCTGCAGGCTTCTGAACACTTCTTCCGCTCCCAGAAGTGACTTGTTTTTAAGTTTGTACAGAAAGTGCCGGCCGCCGTTTCTCTCCTGGATCTCGATGATGAGCCTTTTCTTGTCAGGAATGGTAAACTTGTTCATGGCCACCGTGAACGTCCGGCTCTCATGTGCAGGTATCTCCTCCGGGTAGTCGAAAGCGAACAGGATGTTCTGCTCGATCTGCTGCACCGCCGTCTTCTTGTGAATCTTTGCATCCTGGATATAGAACCGCATGAAATCCGTCGTATAGCCTATCTGTGTGCGGTTTGTTAGCGTCATTCGCAGTAGCAGGATGTCCCCGTCGATGAAGATGTTTCCGACCTCGAACTCCATGCCGGCGTTCTTGTCCTTCAGTCCCAGGTCCAGGGGAATCCTTTTCGAGATTGCCTGCCTGATCCTTTCCTTCTGTTCGCTTGACCGTTCCCTCTCGTCAAGGATGGCCACCCTTTGCGTCTTTTCCTTGTCAATGACAAAGCTGAAACGTTCCGGGAAAGGGGCATAATGGAGATTGAAAGTGTAGAATTTCCCCCCTTCGACCACTGCCGAGATGTTCGTGTCTTCCGTAAACTCTCCGGTGGCTTTCACTGCCAGGATGTTGTCCACTCCCTCGGCCTTTTCAACCTCCACATTTGTACTGCCATAGTCCACATAGGTGATTCCGGCCGGGAAAATGAGGAACATCTGCCTGTCCTTTCCCACCGGCAGTGTATGGGGCGCGGGCGCTGGCCGTCCACACGCACATAGCTCTCCACCGGGTGGGCGTTATAGCTGATGGCATAGGAGTAGAACTTCGTGTCGGCTGTCACCACCGACAGGGTAGTCTCACCCGGAAAATTCTCCTCGGCCGCTTTCAGGCGTATGATCTCCGGGCAGTTCCCGACTTCTCACCGATGACATAGTCACCGCCGATACTGTAATACTTCACCTCGATAGGGAATATCAGGTGCAGGGTCTTCTCGTATCCTATCTGTAGGGGAACAGCCGGAAGTTCCTCTATTTTCTGCGCTTTCCCTGAAAGAAAACTCAGGAGAAGTATCCCTGTGATGTAAATTCGGTTTTGTTTCATTCTTACTAAATATTATCCTCAGTCAAATAGCCTGTAAAAGCAGTTTGCCAGGATTTTATTACTTTTGCAATTCAGTTATTAATTAAAAGCAACCGTTATGTCTACAAATTACAACCAGTTACTGAAAGATCTTGAAATAGGTTCCGTTTATGTCAAGATCCTTATTTGCTTTTTGGGATGTACTTTCATGTTATATCCATTCTTGTTTTATTTCACTCATTTCTTCCGGGAGCTTTCCGTATATGAACAGATCTTTTTCACATTAGGCAGTTCTGCTATATACGGGAATCGGAATACCACTATCCGCTATATCTTTCAGGTATCCTGCTTTTTATTACGCTCCGTTGTTGTTACTGACAGCTACTGTCTGCCTATGCGTCTATCTGCATCTAGCTGGTTGGTCCTATGTATCAAAAATGACACTGTTATGCTTTTTACTGTTCTTAGAATATCTAATTTGCGGTATCGCAGGAATAATATTAACTTTTAAAAAGAAAGAAAATCCTAAAAATGACATAGATTACTAATATTTTTTCCTTTTTGTTTTCTCTATAATATTCTCTAGATATCCCCAACATCTTATTATAATCTTTTCAAAGATGTCAGTAAACAAGAGTATATTTAAACAGAGTAACATAAGGATAGGGACAGCATATCCCCAAGCCCCAAGCTTGTTCCAAAGTTCTTCCATATCATACAGTTTTTAAGTTATTCAATCTGTCAAACTCTTTCAGGAAGCGTGTCACATCCGCAACCGTTGGGAATATCCCGTCAAAGAGCTTGTACATCAGTTCCGGTCTCTGCGACCGGTTCTGATACACTATCACTTTCTTTCCGGTCCCCTTCATCCATCCTGCCTCGGAATGTGCTGAAGCTCCGCAGGGGAGCACAAGCACACAGATATCGGCCCGCCGCATGGCATCGAAGTCCGACCTGAATTCCGCTTCTACCAGCGGATGCTCCAGTGCGTCCAGGTACTCGTCTGTCTCCATCTTCTCCCAGTTTCCGCTGATCTGCGACCAGCGGAAATCCGTCTTTCTTTCAGGGTTCCTGAGTCGTACACCTCATGTTCCCGCTCTCTTAAAAAAGCCACGATCCGTGGCTGGTATTCGTTGCTCCAGCTGCTTGCCACATATACTTTCGCCATTGTCCTTATCCTTTCCTGCTTAATCTGTATTTCTATTTTTTTGCATCCTTCAGTAGTATCCGGTAGTTCGTCTTGATGGTCACCTTTATCTTTCGGATATTCTTGCTTGCGGCCGACTTGGTCGCGTTGATGACGCTGTTCGCCGCGCCCGCCACTATCTGGCTTCCCATGTCAAGTCCCCCGGAAATACTTGTGTTCGTTCCGCTGACACCCGCGCTTCCGCCTCCTTGATGGTTTCCGCTTGGCATTTCCCGGAACGTATATGCCTTCCATGGCATCCTCGGAATACACCTCCTTTTCAAAGGGAAGTATGTTCCCGGCCAGATTCACCGAGGTGATTTTGACCAGTACCCGTTCCCCGTCGATTCCGGTCACCTCCCCGAACACCGGTGTTCCCTTGCGGATGCGCTGTCCGTCGTCCGTAAGGCAGTTCTCCGCCAGCTGCATCTTCAGCGTCGCTCCGACCATGACCGTCTGTGTGGAATGTACGAATGCCCGTATGACGTTCCTCTCGTCCTGCCGGACAAGGCGCACGCTGTTGAATCCTCTCCGGGGAGTCTCTTCGGGAACCGTGTCTTCCGGTTCCGTCTTCCTCGGTTTCTCCTCCTCACCGTCCGTCGTCTCCTTCTCCCTGAAGGCGGAGGGGGCGGGCTGTTCCGTTCCAGAAAGCGGACCGCTTCCGAGGGTCTGTTCGTTGCGTCTGATCAGTTCCCGGATGCGCTGTATCTCGCTTTCCGGGGAAACGGTGTCCTCCGGTTCATCCATTCCGTAATTCCCTCCACCGGGCATGCGGTTTTCTCTCCGGTTCTCCATTTCCTTTTCCACACTCCCGAGCATGTCTTTGAGCGTGAAGTTGTCCTTGATTTCAGAGCGCAGCCTCACTTCTTCCTCCCTGCCGTCCTCTTTTTTCGGTAATGTGGCGATGATCCCCCATACCAGCAGGATGATCACGGCTCCTATACCCCCCAGCGCCACTATTCTGCTCCTTTCAGTTTTTGTCATGGCATCTCGTATTGCTGGTTGTATGTCCGGAAGAAAAATCCGGAAGTGTTCTCCGGAAAACGTGGCGTGGTACGTATGACGGTACCCTCGCTGAGAATCCGTATCTTCCTGACATCATTTCCGTTGATGATGCTCAGGACTGACGAGAAGGTGACGTGATACTCGTCCCCGCTGACGGATACCGAGAGCATCTTCTCGAACTCCGTCCTGTAGACCACTCCGAGTTCCAGGCGTCGCCGTACCCCCTGTCAGCCTGGTATTTGGCGAATATGGTGTTCGCGTCCGGCTTGTTGACCAGGAACAGGGCGCGTGCCCGGTTCTCCTGCAGGGAGAGCCTGTCGAAACTGTTCAGATAATAGGCCGTATGGTAGCAATGGTTCTTTAAAAGGGATTCATACAGCAGATCCTGCTGCATGGCCTTGAAGCGGAGCAGTTCCCCGCCTTCATTGACGACCAGGATCTTGTCCATCGCGCTGTTCACCACCCTGTAGCTGAAAAACAGCACCATCGCTATTGTGGCGGCACAGAATATGAATACCAGCCTGGTGCGGAACGTATGGTTCTTTCTGGCTTCCGCCAGGCGGGAGAAATCTTTAAGTATGTTCTTTATGTCCATCATATCAGCTATAACCATTTGTTAACCGTTGCTTTCACCGTGGCGAGCATCGCCAGTTTCAGCAGGAAGGAAAATATCACCATGAGCGTTATCGACCAGGGGCGCTGCTGTACATAGTTCACTACAATCAGATCAGAAAACACGCTGGCGATGACAAATCCCGGATACAGCATGTAGCACCCGACCATCTGTCTGGCCCATGTGTAGAAGGAACTGCGGGTGTCGCTGTTGTACAGGCAGGCTATCGCCAGGGGCGATATGACCTCGAGCAGTATAAGGATGAGATAGCGCGTGCACAGGAACACCAGCATGAGGTAGTCGTATGCGACTCCCCCGAAGCTGCCCACCGCTCCCGCCAGCAGGGAGTTGAAGGTCGTGTCCAGCCCGTTGACCGCTATGTCGATGATGTCACTGTTCATCAGGTCGTCGAAGCCTGCTCGATCGGCTTCTTCCAGATATTGTCCGGATTGTAGACCCCTCCGGCGGCGAGCGACTCCATCAGCTGTCCGCGGCGTATGCAAGTACGGTCTCAAGCGTGTCCAGCAACACGGGCATGATGCAGATGAGGGCTATGCAGAGGATGTACTCCCTGCCCAGCTCATAAAACTGTTTTGCATTGAATCCCTTGCCTTCGTGAACCATCTCCTTGATGATACCCGCAAGCTTGAATACAAAGGTGGTAATCACAAATCCGGCAACAAGGGCATAGAATCCCTCCACCACTATCATCCCCTTGATCTGCAGGTATGCGTTGTTCAGATTGCTGTATGCCTCTTCCATGTCTATCTCAGGTTTCTCTTCAGTCTTTCATACTGGGATATGATCCGGGATACCTTTGAGACCTTCCTTTCCTGCTCGATGGTCTGTCTCTCTATCTCCTGCAGGACGGCCAGCCGCTCGGAGTCGTTCATCTTCACGCTTGTGGAGAGTATGGTCCTTGACAGGCTGATGAGCCGTGTGTTGTTGAGCATGACCAGGTCAAGGCTGGATGTGAGCGTCTGCAGGGTTGACGTGCCCAGTTTTTTGTTCGTTACCAGGTCTATGCACTTCTCTGACAGCCTTCCCTGTCTCTCTATGATTGATTTGGCGGTCTCACAGCTGGAGATGACGGAGTTGACCTTGCGCATCATGTCCAGTGTCTCGTCCAGCCGGTCTTTCTGCTCCTTCAGGTAGCCCACCTGTTTCTGCAGTTCCGAGAAGTTCTTGACGTTCTGTGCAAGGTTGGGCGCGTCCGCCACCGCCCATTGTGCGGATGCGGTTGCCGCCGTCATCAGCACGAGCATGGATAAAAGTAATTTCTTCATTTGTTCTTGTTTTTGTTGTTTCTTATTGATGTTCCCTTATATATTCCTCTATGGCGTCCTCCATGGACATCCTCCGGTTCTTCTCCTCAAGGTCCGACCATATCTCCCCTCCGTCTGGAACGCAAGGAATTTCTCCCTTGAGAACTCCAGGCGGGTGACGGTGGCGTAATGTTCCCCCAGCCGCATGAAACACTCCGAATAGGGCCGTTGTCCCGAAAAATTGTTCCTCATGGACTTCATCAGGGCTATCTGTCCGGGATGGGTCAGCCTGAACCTGTCTATGACGGACTGGTAGATGACCTCCTTGGTGGGGAGCACGAACAGCATGTCCGTATTGGCTATGATGTTCTTTGTGTGCTCGTTCTCCGGCAGCTGGTCGGGATTCTGGATGATGGTGTACACCGCCCCGTTCTCCTTCCTGATCTTCTGATAGCAGAAGGCCACGGAGCTGTGTATCCCGGTTCCCGTGGCCGTATCGACCATCTGCGCGGTCTCGCCGTACTCGTCAAAGATCAGGACGCCCCGTTTCCTCCGGTCACTGAGCAGCTTCTTCTGTATGACGGTGAATATCATGCCCATCACGAGGTTGCTCAGAAACCTGTCCTGCTTGATCTGCGTCAGTTCGAACACGATGAACTTCTTTCCCGAGAAGTCCGTTCCCGTATCCTTGCATACGTTCTCGTAGCGTCTGCCGGGCAGGAACTCGCCGCAGTTCAGGCTGAAGGACTCCAGGGAGAAATAATCTTTGGGGATGTGCTTCCTTGCCAGAATCTCGGGGTAATGTTCCGTCACGTGGTTGTAGAAACTCTCGAAATTGTGCCCTTCACGGACATTCTCGTAATAATCCTGGATGAAACGGGTGAGGGCCACCTCCTTCTCCGACTCGTCCTTTGTGAACATGTGCCTCCAGTATTTCTGCACGACTCCCGAGAGCATCTCGATGCTTCCGTTGTCCAGTTCCTCCCCCTGCAGGTCGAAGGGGTTGATGCCCAGCGCCGTCCTGCCGTCGTAGTCCACGTGCAGGGAGATGTCCGGATAGAGCCTGCAGAGCTGGCTGAAGCTCTTTCCGAACTCGACCACCACGACCGTATAGTCCTGCTCGATGAGCTGCTGGGTGAGGTTCAGGGTAAAGGCGGACTTGCCGCCGCCGGTTCCGGCTATGACCATCCCGTTACGGGCGTTGACCCTCTTCTTGCCCGCATCCCAGATGTCCTTTCTCAGAGGGACCTGGTACATCCTGTCATGCACATAGATACCCTCGCTGTCATTCCTGAAACTGCCGCACTGGAGAAAGAAGCACAATGCTATGGGCAGGGTGGTCAGGAACAGGTATTTCCGCGGCATCAGGTGGATCTGGCCGGGGACGCAGGCGAAATGCACCGCAGCCAGGTTCTCATATCCGGGAATATAATACCCGAGACGGGCCAGGTTGAGCGTCTCCCTGATCTTTTTGTCGGCCTTCTCCAGTTCGGCCTCCGACTCGTCGAACACACAGACCGAGAAGAAGCTGCGTACCAGTGTCTCGTTCTCCTCAAGGATTTCCTGCTGGAGCTCGTCCAGTTTCTGGTACTGTACCTTGATGGACCTGCTCATGCCGGAATTGCTTCCATAAATGTCGATATTGCGGGCGATCCGTTCGCGCAGCCGTCCGTTCCCCTCAAAGAAAACCACCTGGTTCACGATGTGGTTGTACGGCAGGTACATCCCAAGCTGCTCCAGCATCGGATGGTACAGCAGGGAGCCGGCGGGAGGAAGGGAGTCGTCCCGTACACAGGAATCCAGGCTGCCGTCAGGGAGAAAGATCTCATCGCAGACGGCGAAGCAGCGTGCCCGTTTCTTTCCTGTGCGGAGTTCCGTGTCGGCATGTATGTCCACAACCGCCCCCGGGGCGTCGAACAGGGTGGTGTATCCGGCCGTGAAGTCCCGCATTTCCTGCCCTGACATCGGGGCTATCTCCGTATCACGCATGCTCCGGATGATGCCGACGGCGTTGTCAACTCCCTCGAGGAATTCATCGAGCCTGGCGAGGTCCTCCTTATGGAGGTTCTCCTTATAGGACAGGGGTGAGGATATGTAGGCCTTCTCAAGACTTTTGAGTCCGGAAAGTACAAAGTGCATGACGCAGGTATGGCTGACATACAGTCGTCCCCGGAAATGCCGCGCATCGGCCCGGTCAAGGAAAGAACCGCCGGCAATGTCCGGACAGTACCTTTCCTTGAGGAACACATCCTGTTTGTGCACATATGTGCCGTCCGGGAGAAACTTGAAGCTTCCCGGAACATGCCGTCCCTCCTGTCGATATCCTCCGGAGTCAGGGAATAGCATTCCGGTTCCCGGAGTTCGAAAGAAACGCATATGCTGCCGCTGCGGGTCAGGACGACGCCCTGTCCCTCCGATTCACTGACAATGTCAAGTATGCTGTATGCCTCTTCTGATTTCATTATGCTCCTTTTTTGTTAATACCCTGTTTATGTCCAGATTACTGATGTTTATCTCTTTTCCCGTCTCCTTGAACTTTTGGGGCCGTGCCTTTCTTTTCAGCTTGTATAGAAGCAGCGGCAGGTGGGCAGCGAGATGACGAGCACCAGGACCGGCAGGTCCAGTTGCCTGCGGATATCCCCGCACGGATGCCGAGGAAGAACAGGACGAAAGCGGCGGAACAACAGCCGACGAATATCCAGTAGTCCCCGGAAAGAAGCCCCCGTATCATGCAGGGGCTCTCCAGTCCTTTTCTGATCCTGTATCTCATATCGACAGGCTGATACCGGAAATGGCACTCTTTACGGCGGACACCACGACTGCGGCCAGCAATGCAAAGCCGACATACCAGCCCAGTGCGACAAATCCTTCCTTTCGCGTGCCCCTGTTCTCCTTGTCGATGATATTGTCCCATTGCTGGATAAGGCCCAGAATGATACCTCCAAGCATAAAACCGCCGAACACGGGTAGTGTAAAACTGTCCAGGACATCATTGATCGCTCCCCGGGCATCCTGGGCGAATCCCCGGAGTGTATATGATGCAGACATGACAGTCAGAAACAATTTTTTTCCTGTAAAATTTCTCATTTTGTTATTATTTGTTAGGTTTGATAGTTCCGTTATAGTCTTCTCCTTCCTGCCAGGGACGGACACTTACACCGGAGAGAATGAGTCCCCCTTCTTTGCCCAGGGACAATGCATATCCGTATCTTTTTCCGGCCTCCAGGGTGACGGCCGGCAGCAGCCAGCCGTATGTGTTCTCCTGAAAACGGATCACGACCCTGTTGTTTCCCGCCTTGCCCGGCAGCAGAAGGACGGTGTTCCCATCCGAGGGGACCGTTCCTTTTTCCCCTGCCGAGAGTTTGCCGCCGGCAAGGTCATAAGTGCCGCCTGTAGGAACCCCCTCCACACTCAGAGTGCACGCGCTGCTGCCCTCTATGGTGAATTCCAGCAGGCAGAGCAGGTGTTCCATCCCTATGTCCGCTGACCGGTTCTGCCAGTCCAGGCGTATCTCTCCGGATGCCAGGTAGTCGGTCTGGGGGACCAGGCTCAGGGGCAGCTCCTTTCCCGGGATGGCGGCGAAAGGGGAGAATGCGAACAGCCTGCAGGGGGTCTCCGTGAGTGTGACCTCCGGAAAGATCCAGCCTTCCCCGTATGTTACATGCAGCGGGTTTACGGCTCCGGCATAACCGCCGCCCGTATCGTCAAGCAGCACCATTCCGAAATCTTTCACAAGGGTGGGACTTCCGTCAGTTCCGCCACGGCTGGAGCAGCTCTCTATCCTCAGTCCGGCCTTCCCGCTGCGGGAAGGGCTCCCGTTCACCCGAGCAGCCCGCAAGGACTGCCGGTAGCAGGAACAGGACAACCGGTTTGTATATGTCTATTTTCATAACCGCATTCAATTGATTTTTTGTTATTGTTCGATGTCAATGGAAGTCTTTCCCTTTTGTCTGACAGTCAGGGTCAGCTTCATGTTGCTTTCCTCTTGTGTGAGTGTGACATTTCCACTACGTATTTCCTTTGCCGGATTCTCCTCGTAGCTTACCGACGAGCCGTTCACATGAATCCAGCTGTCACCGGATGCGCTCCAGGAAAGGGCTTTTGTAGAGTTGCCCGTCTTCTTGTAACTTGTTATGTCCAAAATAAACGAACCAGAACTGGATTCGACACGCTCACTATGCTGGTTCCGCCATCCGCATAGCTGAAATAATAGCTTACCGGAGATCCCTCCTGGGTGATTGTGGCCGTGGCCGAGCGTCCTCCGTGACTTGCCGTAAACACACAGCTCCGGGATGAGCCTGACGGGTTTTCCGACACTGTCACCGTATTCCCTGAAAGGAGGAATCCTTCTGCTCCTCCGCTGAGGGAGGGGACAGCCGTCTGTGTGTTTTCTGCCACTCCGTTGACGAACACTCCGCGTGAGGCTCCCGCCACAAGGGAAGATCTGCCGCCCTGCCAGCCGATGACGGAGGGATTTGCCGTAAGGGTGACCGACCAGCCGCCATAATTACGGTACCTGGCTCGAGTGTACGGTCCGACAGTACCTCGAAACTGTACCGTGTGTCATTCGACACGATCCTGCCGTCCTCGTACCATCCTGCGAACTCATAACCGCCGTTCACGGACGCGGTGACCGTGCAGGTGCTTCCCATGTCGTACAGGCCCGCACCTGTGGTGCTTCCACCCTGCGGATAGTCAAGGACGGTTATCCGTATCTTGTAATCTATCCGGTAGTTGTGGATTCTGCCGGGTTCGGTGGTCATGTCGGAAGTGCCGCGCAGCTTCATGTCCGGAGTTCCTGTGAGGGTTATGTAATTGGAGGTTGTCGTAAGGGTCTGGGCGGGTATGGTCATCCGGAATACCGTGGTGAGGTTCCCGGAACTGTACCTGTACATGGCATAGTTTCCCCTGGTCTCGTCCGTAACGGTTTTTCCGGTAAGCAGGTTGAACCGGCTGCCGTATTTCACATTTTCCATACGGGCGCCGTCCACGCGGTCGCTTCCTTCCACCCGGACCTCCACGGTCGACAGCCGGTGCTCGAAATGCAGCGGTATCGTATAGTCCTGTATTACGTCCGTATAGGACGCTGTCAGGAAATCGGCTGAAAGCCATCCGGACTTTTCCTGCTGGTCTCCTATGGCATGGGATATGGCGGTGATGTCTGTCTGCCCCTCCTTGAAAGGATAATATACATAGAAGTCAAGATCGGTCCCCACCGTCACAATGATGTTGTCCTCTTCCGTTGCGGGTTTGAATGCCCGGCCGTCATAGGTGTATTTGTTATTTGTGGCCCAGTACACGCCGGTCTTGGGCTCGATGGCAAATACGCCTATGGAGTTTCCCTTTTCGAACGTGCCTTCCTGGGTGGCACGCGTTTGGGCGACGGTAAAGGTGACACGGCCGTTTTCCGGGCATGGCTCCTCCTGTTCCTTCCGGCAGGAGGATACGGACAGCAGGACAAGGAAGCCGCAGATTATCGTTGTTATTGATTTTACCATGATTGTTTTTTTAGGACGGGGACCGGAGTCCCCTGTTGTTCTGTAATTTATTTGACCGGTACAAGCGTTACGTCGGATTCGCTTGAACCCCATGGCTCGATGGTTACGGACTGTCCGTTCTCGCCTCCGATTTCCGCGTCATTGGAGCGCATCGTTATCGAATAGATATATCTCTTTCCGGCTTCCCAGCTTATCTGGGGAATGGAATAGGTATAGGTTGCCCCGTCGATGACGACCTCCATGCTGACTTCTCCGGATGCCAGGCTCATGGGATAGATTGCGGCGGCAAAGTCTACCGACGGGTTCCCCTGTGCCGGAATGGTCGTGTTGGGAGTCCATGAGAGTTCCGTGGATGTCGGGGAGAAGATGATCCTTCCGTTGTCGTTCAGGTTCATTGTCCCCGAGGTTCCGAACTTGGCCGCCTTGGATTTCAGTTTCGCGGATGTCAGGTTGCCGTCATTATGATATTCCGGAGAAACTTCAGACGGATGACGAGCTGGGACAATGCATGTTTCATGGGAATGACGGCATCCGTTTCAATGACCGACACCTGGTTTGTGCTCTTTCCCCACATGTAGTCGACAGAGGTTCCCGCATTGATGGGAACGGGGACTTTGGTACCGTCAGCGACGGCCTGGTTGTATGGGTAATACGCCATATCGTCGCCTTGTCCGAAAGAAGATAGACGGGTTTTGCCTGGCTCCATCCGGCCGCTGTTTTTGTGGACTTGTTGTTCTGCGCGTCATAACGCGGATAGGCGTCCCCCCATCCGGTGGCCTTGTACATGAACAGCCCCATGGCGTCATTTACCGCCCATTCGGTTTTCGGCACGAAGCCGGCCCTCGTGTCCGTGCCGACTGTCGGCACAATATTCAGTACGGAGGCTGAAACCCCGTCTGTTTCCGGTTGTTCGTCCACTATTTCCTTGTTGCTGCATGAAGCCAGCATCCCGGCGGCAATTACCGCTGCCGAAATCATAATTCTTGTTTTCATTTTTCTTGTTGATTTGGTTTTGTTATAATTATAGTCTTATGGAAATTCCGTTTCGGGGGTGTCCTCCCAGTCCGGGATGATGACCGGCCCGCCAATCTCCAGTTCCCTGCCGATGTGCAGGTCCAGCTCCAGCGAGATCTCGTCACCGTCGAATCCCCGCAGATACGGGGTCAGGTCAACTGACTGCCGTTCATTGAATACGGAGTCCTCCTCCTTCATCAGAACCTCTACGGCAAGAATGTTCTCTGCCGCCGGACTGAATCCGAACACATAAAGGCCCGCCGTCCATACATTGTCGGCTTCTTTGCGAAGGAGGCGGTCGCACTTGCGGTTCCGGTCCTTTCACGGGAGCCAGATACCTGGCCGTAGAGATTCCCGAAAGGGTACAGTTCAAGCCGGACAACGGTACGGTGTTGCCGGACACGTTAATCTTTATGTTCAGTTTCTGGACAAAAGCCGCAGGCTGTATCCTTACCCGTTTGGGATTCCGGTATTCAAGCCTTTCACTGAAGGCCGAGGAACAGCAGAATTTCTGTACCTCTGAAATGTGCGCCTCCCCGTCAATGGTGTCAGTCCGGACGGACAGACGCGTCTCATGATAGTCATTCCTGTCCAGCAGTTCATAGTTCCCCGTATAGAACAGGAACCTGTATGCCCCCTGGGGCAGGCTCCAGCGGAGTGTATCCTGTGTGAACGTTGTCCCTTCGGAATACGGCACATCCGTTCCGAAAGGGATGACGTGTCTTTCCTGGGGGACAGGCGGCTTTTCCTTTATTCCGCTGAAATCGCACCAGGCTACAAGTTCTCCTTCCCGGATGCAGAAGTCCTCATTGAAATTGCAGCCGCCGAGCATTATTGCGGGGAATGACGCAAGTACCAGTACTTTTCTGTCAATATTCATCTTTGTATAAATTATAAGTTTCAATAAGCGTGTTTATTTCGGGGTCCAGCCGTCCGCGCCATATCTTGCCGGCATCCTGGTCGCATGACCTGACATATGACTTGACGGCATCCTCCTTGCGCCCCAGGCGGCTGTACAGGATGGCGAGCAGGTAGTTCCGGTCTGATGTGTCCCGCTGTTCCCGCATGATCTCAAGCGCACGGGCGTCATAGCCGAGCGACATGAGGCAGACAGCGGTATTATAGTCTGCCGGGTAGTGCTCGTCCAGCAGGGCAAGAGCCTGTTTGTACCTCCTGTCCTCTATCATCCGCACGGCAGCCATATAGGTGCTGTCGATGACCGGCATCACAACCGTGTCCTGAATCATGTCCCGCCGGTGGAGATGGAACAGGAATTCCACTCCGCGCAGGAGAGGATAATGCTTTTCCCGGATTCTCCTGTAATCCTCCGGATATTTTCTCAGGGCGTGCTCACGGATGTCCGGATTCCTTGTTTCCTCCATGATCCGGAGCAGTTCCGGCCGGTGTCTCAGGGTGTCGTCTTTTGCGACAAGTCCGCGCAGCCTTTCCCAGTCTTCCCCCCGCCATGCAGGGCGGAAGATGGTGTCAACGCCTTCCGCATCCTCCGTACGTCTTGCAAGGTACTTTTTCAGTTCCGTCGCACGTCCCCTGGACAGGAACAGATTCATCCCCGCATCACCCTCCGGAGATGAGGTCGCGGTCATCAGCACGCTGTCTATGAGGAACTCTCCTGTATAGTTTATGCTCCGTATCGCCTTGAACACCTTGTCGATTTCCGACCTGTTGTTTCCGGTTTCCTCCCGGAACTCGGTACTGCCTGTCTTATAGGCCACGTATGCGCGCAGGCTTACCTCGTCCTTGCGGGTGACAATTTTCTTTTTATAGCGGGGAGTCCGGTCAAGGAACTGCACCATGCTCGATATGAAATAGGTGATCGTGTCCGACGGCGGAAGCGGGGTACGTGTCTCGTCCTTGGAAAGGATCAGTCCGTCAAGCGTCAGATCTATCCTTTTCGTGTTTTCCGTGGCCGGGAGCTCCTGCTTGTAGTAATAGACGAACTTGTTCCCTTCCCGGATGACCGTATCCAGACGGGCCGGCTCATACGGAAAACGCACATATTTGTCATACATGGCACCGGCCTGTTCCTTTCTCTTCTGGTTCTCCGCCATCTTGCCGTAATCGGTGAAACGCCTCGTGATGGCGGCGGAATCTTCAGGGGAGATGCTCCGGGTACGGATCTTATATCCGCCTTCGGCAAACATCCTCCATCTGGAAGGGATATATTTCCCTTCAAGCTCCCTGGTCATCCAGTAGGCGGGAAGATGCTCCAGGATTGAATTGTAGCCGGCGATGGCTCTCCGGTTCTGCTCGACACGCCAGTTGAACAGGGCAAACCGGGCATTGGCCTTGTCCGACCAGTCAATCCAGCGTTCTTTCTGCAGCACCTCGTGCTTCCAGGCCTGGAAGTATTCCTCTTCCAGTTCGGCCAGTGCCTTCCTGTAGCCTTTCCCGTCGAACAGTTTCTGCAGGTACAGGCTGTCGGGTATGATGGAGTTGATGAACGCCTGGTAGCGCATATAGCCTCTTTTCTGCATCTTGGCAAAGTCAGCCCCTGAAAGGAAGATCCTGTCCAGATATAACGTATCCGAAGGCTTGTAGGCCACCGGGGCCAGCTGGAGTTGCCACTTGTTGCTGACCAATTCTCCCGGAACCGTCACGACAAAATCCAGGTTTATCTTCCCGTTGCGTTCAGCCACCTGCTTGCTTCTGGCCATAACGGTAATTTCGGACAGTTCCACGGAAGTGATCTCCTCACCGGTCACGCTGTCTTTCTCGGCCCGCGTGACGATATGCCGCTCACCCTTGTCGTCCGTCCATGCTATCTGTTCCGGCACCTTGCAGGCCGTATCCGTTGTCGCCTCCCTCACCCCGGGCTGCGAGATGCGCACGCGTGCCAGACGGTGCTCCGATCCGCAGGAAAGGAGCAGGCCCGAGAGCAGTGCAAACGGTATGATACGTCTTGTAGTCCTCATCCTTCCCGCTTAAAAAAGATACACGACATTGAGAGCTGCACGGGTCGGAAGAAAATGCCAGCCGTACTCCTGTCCGACAAGGTCCCCGCAGCGTTTGCACAGATATTTGTCATAAGCCAGCCATACGGCACCCGCACCGGCTTCCCATTCAAGGTTCCAGCGCCTGCCTATCTGGTAGGCCTTCCCGATACTTAAACCTACTCCGTAGCCTTCCCCCTCGTAGCGTACTTGTTGCCGAACAGGTTCCCCACGCTGTAGGTGCCGGCCGTACCGTACATGCCGATGAATCCGCCCATGTAGCTTTCCAGCAGCCAGTAGCGTACTCCGGGGGCCGCATAGAAATTGCGGAACTGCCGGTTGCGGCCGAACTTGAACGGGTTGTACTGCACGGCAGGTGCAGTGACCATTTACGGTTCAGCGTCATGGAAGCCTCCAGATTCAGGTTGGTCGTTGCCAGACCGATCACATTGGTACGCAATGAGTAGGACTGTGCCGATACCGACAGGAAGAATGCCAGCAGTCCCGCACACAGAAACAGCTTTTTTCCCGTATTCATTCTCATGCCTCCTTTGCTTTGATGACGGTCACCTCCCAGGCCGTCAGGGTATTGAACCACCGGTTCTCCACTGGCGGGCGGAACAGTCAAATTTCACATGCACAGTCTGACCGGCTTCAACCGCATACCGGTCGATGTTGGCGTTCATCAGCTGCAGGCACAGGCTCTGCGGTCTGCTTTCCTCCGTCTCGAGGACAAACTCCCGGCTCTTCCACTCGTTGCCGGAAGTTTTGCCGACCCCATCCTTTATGGGAAGTACGGCGATAACTTTTCCTTGTATTTCCATATTTAATCGGTTTTATTTAGCAGAATGTCACAATAGGCATCTGCATCTATTTTTTGAGATTGTATTTTATTGATTTTGAATCCGGCTGCGAAAAAATCAGAAAGTTCGATGCCTGATAAGAAAAAAGTCCTTATCTCAATATATTCTCCGGGCATTGTTAAACCTGACATCTCCTTTTGTTGCCAATATCTAACCCATGTATGAGCGTTCTTATTGAGAAGGTTGAATATAATTTGTTCTATACTCATTCTTAATTTAATATTAATCATCTTCAACGAAAGTGTTAGTCGTGTTTATCACACCAGCAGAATCAACGCTCTTACCATCCCGGATAAACACTTTTTCTCGCATTAACTCTTCATAGTCATATCGTGACATTCCGATTACACACACACGACCATCAACATACAATTTACATTTCATTAATTCAGTTTCTTCTATCGGACCGATAACATCTATTTGAATTGTTCTTTTATTCATAATTCATTCCTTTCTATATCGTTTATAGTCATATCCAGCTATTTCCGTTGAAAATCAAAAATGGCTTTCTGTAGCTCTTCACTATCTTTGGGTATATGTGTTTCATCAATATGACAATAGCAATATTTGCTGCCGTAACTGCACACGTTGAATGTATTGTTCAGAATCTCGCCATATTCCCACCGTGCATTCGGATTCGGTATCCTACCTTCTTGGAGCCACTGCCATTCTGTTTTCATGTTCTCTCGATAAGCCATGTTTTTTTTTTCGCTTCTCGTTCCCCTTTTTATCTGATGCTTTTTTTGTGCTCTTTTCGTTTAGCTCTAAGCATGTCCTTTGCAGTTTCAGAGTCTTTGTGAACTTCGTTGTCTTTGTAGTATGTTGCTTTCTGCCCGTGAAAACAATTAGTCCAACGTTCTTCACCTACCGCATCAGCGTTAGGTACATAACCCTCTTTTGCCCATTGTAATGCCGTTAATGCTTCCATAGGTCTTATTGTATTAAATCCAATTTATAGCTTCAACTTTCTTAATACATCTACCATCAGGGGGAGTTATTGTGAATCCTCATATCCTTTGACTGATTCCTGCCGGTATGCCTCCGCAGAAGATGGAGCAGCGCTTGACAAGACGCAGCCGCCGGGTCTCCACGCAGGGAAGCACCTCCAGGGTCACCACCACCGGCGCGTCCTGCCAGGTGATTCGCGGAAACATCTCTCCGAACTGTCCTTTGGGGATGTAAAGGCTTCCTCGCCGGTCCACATCCCCGTGTCCCTTTCGGGAGGACAGGTGAAAAGATGTCCCGTACCGTTATAGTCCACGGCAAACCAGTATGTGTTCCTCATCCTTTCTCTCCGTCCTTGTCTTTCCCGGGAAAGGAAACTATGCCTTTTCCCAGCAGGTTCCTCACTTTTGCAATGGAGATGATGCATACAAGATTGTCCGGCTTTCCTTTCACATGGATGTACCATCTTCCGGAATCGTTTCCCGCATCGAAATGCAGGGGTTGGGTACGCGGATACCTGGCATCCAGTTCTTCTATCCGGCAATGAATCTCCTCTTTCAGATCATCCAGTGCGTTCCGGTCCTTGAGCAGGCAGTCCTTGAACTTCAGGATATGGCTCTGGAGCTCGCTGCCTTTCCTATTGACCGACGCATAAGTCTGTATATAATGTATAAAGTACATACTATTATGATTTTAACGGTTTATTCTATTTCCTCGCCCCATAAATCCAGATCACTGGGGGCGGTCCTGATCTGATACGCAAGCCACAGCATGCCCAGTGCATACAGGGCCGCAAATGATATCCACAATACTGTCATATACCACCTCCTTTTATCTGCCGGTTCAGACTGATGTTCCTGCCGTCACCCATGCCTGAGTAATACGCGGAGCGGTCGGTTCCGGTCTTTCTCGGATGTGCCTTTGAAGTGCCGGCTCCTATTTTTTCCAGGTACTTGTCAATAAGCGCGTCATGGCAGCATGTTAGGGCGGTTTCCCGTGCTTCACCTTCGGAAGTGGTAGACTCCTTCAGACGCATCAGCTTGCGGATACGTTCCATGATTTTATCCGGTATGTCATTGTTCTGTTTCATGCCTGATCGTTTAATCCTCATCAAAATCATCCTTCTGTAAATCGTAGCCGGTCAGTACGGCTTCTTTCAACAACGTTTTCAGGTCATCTGACAGGCCGGATGACAGCAGTCTTCCGGCAATCTCTTCCGCACGTTCCTCAAGGCTTTTCTTTTCCTCCGTGCAGAAAGTGACCGTACCGAACCGGGTGGCGTATTTCCTGCCTTCTATAGTTATGTCTTGGGAGAAGTTCACGCGGGCGGCATTGCACCTGACAGATTCCCTGGCCAGACGCTTTCCGAACCATCCGGCAAAGGCCATGAGGTCCGTATGGGAACCGGCGGCCCTGTCCATGCAACGCTCAAGGTTCTGGCTCATGCCCTCCTCGAACATGACCCTCGCAAACGTTTTCCCGGCATTGCAGCCGTTCCGGACTGCCGCATCCCGGTATATTTCCTCAAATGTTTTCATCGTTCTGTTTTTTTGCTCTTCATATTTCATGCCCCGCTGCCGGACACCCGGTCTTCTGCAGGAATTCGTTAAAATCATTGCACCTGGGGTACAGGCGTTCCGACTCGTTCACCAGTATCACGTCTTCAGGAAGGAAGCTCCGTATCTTTCCCAGTGCCCCGCGTCCCGGGGCGTCGTTGTCGAGAAAGGCGTGCACCTTCTCATACTTTGAAAGGAAATCCTTTGAACGGTCCACAATGGCCGTGGAGTTCAATACGCACACGTCCAGCTTTCCAAGTGCGGGCATCTCCGGATGCTCCCTTGCGTACTGCTTGAAACTGAGAAGGTCAAAAAAGCCCTCGAAAACGGCGCAGGACCTGTTGCCTTCACTGATGCAGGTAATATCCTTGGCGTAGGCGCACCCCTTGAACATGCTGTTCCGCAACTCGAAACCCCGGTGGTCGTTGGCGAATCCGAGCGCGTATTTCTCACGCGGATTCCTCTCGAAACAGTAGTGGACCTCCACACAGTATTTACGGACAATCTCCCCGTCAATGCCACGTGAGGCGGCGTAGTCAAGCAGATGCCTGTTCTGAACGGGAATGACCTTCAGGACGGTCATCGGGGCGGCTGCCGGAAGCCTTCCTGACACCGTTTCCGGTTTCCGTATCGAAGGCATGGAAAGCTGCGGGGAGGTCCTCATCCTTCCGAGTTCCTTCATGGCCTGCGGAAAGGAGCAGTTTTCCACACGCATGACCAGATCCACCGCCCTGCCATACGTACCGTCCCCAAAATCATACCAGCGGTTCTCCTCCCTGAAAACCTTGAAGCTCGGGGAAGTATCGGAACGGAAGGGGGAACGGTACATGTCATAGCCGCCGTACCGTCTGGACGGCTCGTAACCGTAATGGGAGAGGATGTCTCCCAACGGGATTGAATTGGCTTCCTGTGATGTCATGGTTATGTCGCTTTAATGGTATTTTCCGTTTGATTCCTGCCGGTCCTCACGGATGGGCAGGATGAGTTCTTTAAATTTATAAATTTATTCCCGCCATCCTCGCGGACAGCTTTTCAGGGTAATTCCATCATATTGTCAACACGCGTTCCGGCTCCTATGCGGAAACTGCCTGCCTCATACGGCTCAGGATAAACCTGGTGGGGCTCTTGATCCTCTTGTTCCCCCAGGTCTCCTTCAGGCGGTGTCCAGCACCATGGGCGCCACGGAGGCGAGCTGCAGGATCTCCTGCTGGTCCCTCACCGCGACCCCCAGAAGCTCGAGCGTCTTGCGGCGGTTGCGCATGGTTTCCTCCTGCCTCCTCTGCCGGTCGGCCTCTCCGTACTCGGCGTTGTATTTGGCGATATAGTTTTCAACGAGAGGATACAGGTAGTTCCCCTTGGTCAGGTGGAAATCACTCTGCAGGATATCCTCGATCGCCTTTCCGACCGGGAATTCGGGATAACAGGCCGAAAGCCGGTATATCCAGCCGGTATAATACTCGTCCACTCCCAGATACTTGAGCTTTCCCGAAAGAGAATCCCTGTCCTCATCCTTCTCCCCTTCACCGGAGGCTTGTGCCGGAGGTTGGGAGGATATTTTATTTTCTTTTATTTTATACGGTTTATTTTCGCGAGTTTTGTCCGCTTCTTCGCGAAGTTCCTTTTCAGCGGCGAACAATGTGCGTATGCGAGTCACGGCCTGCCGGATTTCCTTCCCATCCTCCGGAAGGGAAGCCGGAGATCCGCATTCATGTGCCGGGGTGTCCTGCTGTTCACAAGTGGCATGCGGTATGGTGGCGGACTCCGGTGACGGTTCCGTTTCCAGCAGAAGGATGCTTTCCGGAATGCCGGGCTTGCGGTGGATGGCCTTGCAGATGCCTACATACAGTTCCTGTATCTCCTCACTGGTCAGAATCTGTTTGTCCTGCACAGTTCTTTGTTGAAAAGGCCCAGTTCGGCGCAGTAGTCGATGATGTCCGAAACCTTTTTCTCATCCATACGGGAATAGTCCGAGATGTCGAACAGACCGTCGGCATCCATGACCATATAGCATCCCTCGACACGGTAGATCTCGTTTACAATGAAATGGAACACACCCCAGCCTTCCATTCCAAATTTATTTTTTAGTCTCTTTACTTTCGGATCATAGAAATGATCGGTTTCGAACCTGAAATAGGTGAAACCCTTTTTAGCTGTTTTTGGCATAAGCTTTATATTTAAAGTGGATAATACATCAGCTGGCCGAAAGCTCGAACTCCTTGGGAATGTCGGGATATCGGGAGAGCAGACCGCAGGATCTGACATGATCCATATAGTTCCGCTGTATGTCAGCGGAAGTCAGGATGCGGTGTTTTTCGTATAGCTCACCGTTGAAAAGTCCGACTTGTATGCAGCCGTTGACAATTCTTGTAACATCTTCCAAAGAGGCATTCCAGTAAGAGGCCACCGCCTGCGCCGTTTCCTCGCACCACAGCAGGAGGTAGCTCCCGTTGTGGAGTGTCTCGTTTACGAGATACCGGTAAATGCTGTAACCGGAAAAACCGTATTGGCGGGTGAGTCTTCTGACTTTCATGTCAGAAAATTGGGAAGTGCTGAGCTCATAGCAAGGATGTGTTCCGCATTCCTGGCGCCGTACAGCCCGTGACAGGCGGCGGCTTGTTCCGTTTGTAAAGCTTTGGGTATTCATATATGATAATGTATAATGTTTACTGTTAAGAATTATGTATATGACGGACCGGGCTCCCACTCCTTGGGAGAATGGGACCGGTGATTATCTGGCCGGAGGAATATGGTGCTTCTTCCGGACGAACTGGACATAATTGTGGACGGTCTTCTCGCAGACGTGCGGAAAGTCCGGATAATGTTCCCGCAAGTAGTCGCCAATGCGGCTGCTGGAAATGGAGGGAAAACTGGTAAGGAGGGATGCGACGGCCTGCTCGTAGGCATGGAGTTTGTAATGCCGTTCTTTGTGCTGGAGGACTTCCTCCAAGCTTAGGGATTGAAGATGTCGTACCGTATTACGGGACACACCAAGACGACGGGCTGTCCGCGCAATGTTGATTCCCCGTGAACGAAGATCAAGGATATTGCTCCATAATATGTATTTTTCTGTTAAATTTGCCGCATCCATAATCTATTAGACAGATTTCGTAATTGGGACATTCCAGATTACGAATCTTTGATGCAGCTAAATTACCGCCCTCAGGAATTGCTGATTCCCGATGGCATACGCAGCAAACAGTTCCGGATGTGGGGGCATACCGGAAGGCACAGGAACGGTGCCGTCCTCTTCCACACATTCGTCAGGGCATGGAAATACACGGAACCCGATCCTCTGTACGGAAAGTACACCACAAAAGAATGGAAGAGATACCTCATCGAGTGTCAGCCGGATATTGAACCGCTGATGCCTTTGTCTATCGGAATGAGGCATTCACCCTTTACTCGCGGGAAGAACTGGAACGGCTGGTCGGGATTCTGCACGGAAAGCTTTTCAACGGATTCCGTCCCGGTCTGTTCATACTCTGGGCATACCGTATGGAATGGAAGGAACTTCCCGCATGGGAATGGAACATGCTGAAAGCGGACACCCATCTCTCTTTCCTTGGCATTTCTCCCGTCAGGATACAGACTGACCATAAAAGACATATAGTAACAATCTATAAAAAATCAGAGTAATATGGTACCATACAACACACCGCAGGCGATACGTCCGCTTGAGAAAATGGTCTGTGATTTCGCCTATTCGAACGGCTACGATCCGATATCCGTTTTCAACGATTTCCTGCGCTATGTCATTCACGGGTTCTCTCCCGGCGCACCGCCCCTTATGGACTGGAAATACAAACGGCAGCAGAACAGGCATTTTATGGAAATGCTTACCGGATGGATACGGCTCATGCAGCGGGAATTGCAATCCGGCGGATGGTTTGATGCGTTCGGTGACCTCTTCATGGCAATATCCTCCAAAAGCGGTCGGCAGGTGAACGGACAGTTCTTCACTCCGCCGGATATCTGCGACCTGATGGTCTTATGTACCGATTCGGGGGAGACAGCGACAGGAAAACGTATCTGTGACCCGACATGCGGAAGCGGAAGGCTGCTGCTGGCATATCATGTACGCCACCTGGGTAATTATCTGGTTGCAGAGGATGTCAGCCGTACCTGTTGCCTGATGACCGTTTGCAACATGCTCGTACATGGCTGCATAGGTGAGGTCATCCACCATGACAGCCTCTGCCCCGAAAACTTCATGGACGGCTGGATGGTAAACCATACGCTGACCCGGACGGGCATTCCCTCCATTCGCCGGATGAGTGAGGAGGAATATCGGACAAGCAGGAACATGTCCGTTGACCTGCTCAGAAAGCGGAAAGAGAAATTGCGCCAAATGCAGCCTGGCAAGAAACAATTGCCATATAAACAACAGAATTTATAAACAATAAACCGAATGATTATGAAACTGAATGTTAGCAACGAATTGAAATCCCGCCTGACCCATGCGGCGGAAAACGGAAGTGTGATAGCCAAAGATATCCTTTCGGAAGTAAAAAAGAATGTACCGGTGGAAGAAGTCATACGGGGGTCCTACAATTTTTTCTCCACCAAACGCAAACGGACGGAAGCCGGCACGTTCAAGAAAATCCGGATCGTGTTCACGGCATGCAACAAAGACTTGGGCCATCCCAATTTCCCGGACCGGAACAATCCGCAGGCACCCTGGTTTCCGGAGAACCGGACAGATCTGGAACCGTCCACGTTTATCGAGCTGTTCAAAAATCTGGGACCGTACCAGCCCGATGAAATCAACTATTTCTGCAGCGCCATCTCACTGGACAGCAAGGTCACAATCAGACTGCATGACAGTATGAACGATTTTATGGAGGCTTATCTGGAAAGCAACTATAGTCCCATATCTGACGGTAGCGAATCCAGCCTGCACAACTCCTGTATGAGATATGAAGACAAGGCCCGTAATGCAGCGGATTTCTATGCCAATTTCGCAGGAGCCAAAATACTCGTGGCAAGGGATGACAGCAGCAATGTGGTCGGACGGGCCATTGTATGGAACGAGATAACATTGTGGAAATCAATAAACACACCGATTGCCGCCTCCCTGCTGGATCGTATCTATTCCTCACACGCATTCGTCGTCGAACTGATCCGCAAGCAGGCGCAGGAGGCAGGCATCCTGTTGCGACGCAGATACAACGATTATACACATACGACGGATTTCACCGTACTGAATCCCATTGAGGGGCAGGAATGGGCGGCCGGAGATAATATACAGGTCTCTTTGACGGTGAAAGTGCCCGCCTGCAGGTGGCACAAGAAAGGGGTGCCTTACCTCGACACGTTCTACAGCCTTCATCTGACGGACGGTAACCTGGAACTGAGAAATACGGAGGGCGACACGAGCATAGCCACCTGCCGGAGCACGGAAGGGTGTGCAAACAGGAAAAAATATGTATGTCCCAAATGCGGAAGATACATATCTTCCCGGATGCGGCATTCTGCAAGACTGTCAGGATATGTACTATGTATCTACCGTATTCGGGAAAGTCCTGAAAGGATTATCAGTGGAATATAAAGGAAAGAAATATCCGTCTTTTCTCTTTCGTAAAGGGCGTCCCGTACCGGAATTCAGACGATACCTGCAAATCGAAAAATTGTTCATTTCCTAAAATATCATTATCATGGAAAAACTAATGGCTCTTTACGGCATTTCTTCCCCCTCTGGCAGAGAGGGGAAGATGGCTAAATTCATCATAGAGGAACTCAAAAGGATGGAGATTCCTTTCCGGCAAGACAGGTACGGAAACATCTATGCGGTCAAAGGCAACCGGGAAAGCTACCCCTGTGTCGTGGCGCACATGGATGAGGTACACCGGCGCAAGACAGGCTCTTATGCAGCCCATCTTGTGGCGGACTCGATGATTGTCGGCTATGATCACAAGCGTAAACGGATGACCGGAATCGGTGCGGATGACAAGAACGGCATCTGGATCTGCCTGAAATGCCTGGAGGATTGCAAGACGGTGAAATGTGCCTTCTTCGTACAGGAGGAGGTGGGATGCATAGGCAGCAGCCATGCCGATATGTCCTTCTTTTCCGATTGCCGTTTCGTGATTCAGTGTGACCGGAAAGGGAACGGGGATATGGTAACACAAATCAATGGGATGAAGCTCTGCTCCAACGAGTTCATTTCAGCTATAGATGTCCGGAAGTACGGCTACAAGCCGGCACAGGGACTGAATACAGATGTGGCGGCTTTGAAAAGGAACGGTCTGGAAGTATCCTGTATCAATCTTTCCTGTGGATATTACGAACCTCATACGGACAACGAATATACCGTCGTGGCTGATCTTTGCAAGTGTTACCGCTTTGTCCGGCATATCATCTGCTGCCACAAGGGAACCAGCATGCATATACCGGAAGCGGGGAAAAAAACTTTCCCCGGATATTATGAACTGTTCGGGCTGACCGGATATAGCGAAGAGGATTATATCCGTTTGTCAGAAGAAAAATACATGGGACATGCTAAAACAACCAAGACAAGCTCTAAGAATAAATTCTGATTCATCAACATTAAAAACATAGTATTATGGAAACAACAGTAATGCCGGCAGCTGCATCGGTACAGAAGCAGCAGGGCCTCAACCAGGTAGTCATTAACAAGGTACAGCGGATGATAGAAGGCAGGCAAGGTGGTGTCATGGACACCATTAACCGTCTGCTCAGTGAGGGACGGATCGCGCAGGATTTCATCGCTCCCATCGGGGTAAGCCAACGTAGCAAGGAACGCCCCGTTATCTCTTTCAAAGCGGAAGGAAGGGTACAGATGCAATGCCCGAAGGGAACTTCAACCTGCACGGCAACGCCATAAGCCAGATTTCGGAGAAGATGGGCATTCCCGCCAAATACCTGCGCGAGCTTTCCGCCGGGGATGTTTGGCAGAAACAGTTGTGCGCCACCATCCTGAACGAGCATTCGGGATGGACCGAGCGTACACGGGTACTGATACGGGCGGTAGGAATGGAAGTCCGGGGCGTATTGTCGGACTCCTACCGTCGCTGAACTCGGTGGATATACTGACCGCTTTCATCCGTGAGGCGGGAGGACAGGGAGCGGTCGTGTCCGATGCCTATATGAACGACACGAAAGTATGGTGTGAAACAATCCTGCCCACTCCGATAGAGATACCCACCCGTAAGAACGGAACGGTCATCATCTTCGCAGGAGCACGCTTCTCCACATCCGACTATGGCAACGGATCGGTCGATATGCGGTCGTTCCTGCTCAACGGGGCGTGCCTGAACGGGATGGTCAGGGAGTCCGTCATGCGGCAGATACACCTTGGAGGCCGACTGCCGGAATCCCTGTCCCTCTCCCAAAAGACCTACGAACTGGACACGCAGACCACCGTATCGGCTGTTTCCGACCTGACCAAAGGACTGTACAGCAAAGACACCATCATGCAGAAGGCCATCGAAATTCAAGGAGCATCGGAGATAGACGTGGATTTCGACAAGGAACTGAAGAATCTGGTGCAGAAAGGAGCCTTGTTGAAAAACGAGGGACGTGAGGTCGAGAAACTGCTGATGAACAACAATCCTGACGACGGAGTTACAGGCGGGGCCACGCTATGGAAACTGACACAGGGAATCACCGCCTTTGCAAGGGAACAGCAGCCAGAACGCTGCCGGGAACTGCATGAAATTTCGGGACAGCTGATGAACCGGGTAAAGATAAATTAAGAGAATAACAACCGAATTGTATGACAAGGGCGGCCGTGAGTCGCCCGTAAAGCAGAAGAACAATGGAAAATAATATAGTGTGCAGCAGATGCGGATCGGCCAATGTCAGGTGTGAGGCAATGGTAAACCCCAACACAAAAGAGTTCGACCACTTCACGGACGAAGCTTTTTATTACGGGTGGTGCGAAAACTGCGGATTGGGAGTTGCCCTGACCGACAAGGAGGAAATCCGGAACGAAATTTTGGAGAAATACCACAGGTTCAAGAAAGAGAATGCTTGTGAGCCACATTACGCAAATTGCCGGATTGTCCAAAGGGACAGCGGTCAGGTCAAGGATGTAAGAATTATGCTTTCACCGGACACCGGTATGGCCGATGACGGTATTTTCTTTTACTGCCACACATTGGAAAGCCTTATTGGGCTGTCCGTTCCCGGCAGGGAAAGTTTCACCCTTACGGAATGTTTCGGTTTTGCCTTGCTGACAGACAGGGAAAAGATGGAACGGCAGGTATTTAAACATGAAGCGGACGGAAAGCCCGTTATCGTAACAGGCAGGGAAGTGCTGCTTTTCTATGGGAAGCACTATGGTATAAGACCGGAAGAATTGAAGCAATACGCAACGGAGTATTGCTGCCATATCAAACATTACAGGGAATATGGATATCCGTTGCTGGACAGGTCCCTCGTGAAAAAAATGCTGGAGGAAGAGGAACGGATTACAAAAGGGGAAACACGGTCATTCACTCTGCGGATACACTTTCCTTGGCATGTGAAAATCACAAAAGAGGATAATCCTGAATATGCCCCATACAGATATGCCTTGAATGCCTATTGCCTGGACAATCCGCAATGTTTTAACCGCAGATACACCACTTTGGAGAAAGCCTTGCTCCATTGTCTGAATGGATTCAATGAAAATGCCACAATCAAAGACCGGTATCTTTCAATAGGGGAATACTTGCTTCAAAAGTAAGAATAGCAGACAAATACATCTTAAAAAAACAGAAACGTCACAAGGTGATGTATATCACATCATACCTGTGGCGTTTCTGTTTTTAGCCCTTTCCCATTTTATGACTCTGCCCGCTTTGTAAATGTATCTAATTTGACTATTCAAGTCATTTTATCCAAGCAGCTATTTGCTCGTTATTTAACTTGAACAGGGTAAGTATATGGAATTAAATTTTGATTATAGTGCACTCTAAATAAAAGACTATCTCCTTCCAGAAAAGCATCAACTAAATCAGGATTCTTGTTTTTTTAGTTGCTGAATACTTTCAATATGTAATGTGTCTTTATGGTTTTCGTTCATATAATCATAATATGGTTGGGAAAAATGTCCTTATTTATTATTTATATGAGGTGAGTATTTACGACAATACCCTAAATAGGCTTGTCTGATTTATAATAACTGATTAAACATTAACGGAATAACCTTGATAGCTATTCCCGTTATTTTCTTACTCGTTTTCCAGTTTCTCCATCATATGCTGACAGTAGTTACAATAACCGCCATTATCAAGAGCTTCAAGCATTTCAGACCAAGGAATATCACAAGCACATCTTTGACATTCCTCAACGCTGTTATTCCTAATCATCTTATTAAAGACATACTTTTGTTTATCAGATAAATTGTCATATCCTTTGTCCAACATCCTTTTAGCTATACCAGCTTCTTTGTCATCTAAACGACCAGACTTTATCAAGTCCTCCAGAAAACCTTCAAAATCTTCTTCAATAAATCTTTCTTCTTTCATATTCCAATATTTAAAAATCTATTTTTCCCAGTTTAAATAACACATTACAGTCCGTTATCTTTTCAACTTCAGACATACCCAAGTATAAACGAGTATAATCGGGTGCGGTAAGAGCAAGTTTATTACCAATCACTTCTCTAACCAAATAAGCTTTTGTCTTATTCCCTATGGGGTAAATTCAATCCAATATTTATACCATATTTTGTTCAATTTTACAGTGTTAAACGAATCCTTTTCCTCCTGATACTACGAATATTAGGGGACACTTTTATATGTACAAGAGGTATGCCTATATCTCTATTCTGACAAAATGTCACTCATATATCTTTCCCAAAGTTTTATATATAGAATAAAGAAAATTTGTAAGTATGAACAGAACAATAATTTCAATTGAAGTACAAGCCCACAATGGTAAGGAAGCCACTATCATTGTCAAAGGAGAACAGAACAATCAGATTATGTTTGAAAAGCAATTCGAGTATAAAGACGAAGAAAAGCATTCTTTGCGGTTACACTTACTTTCAGAAAGGTTTCATCGCAAATTGCCACAATTAGGTGATAGCTTAGGCGTTTTTTGTATCCGTAAACTTTTCAATGATATAACGATACGAAGTAAAAGTTCACGAAACATCATATCGTCTATGCTATGCAGTATCTTCCCCCAAACCGGAAAAGGTTCTGCATGAGAAAAGAAAGCGGAACGCTGCCGATCCGTATCAACAAGCATCATATCCAAAATACAATTGCTGCCATTAGATTCCATTTCTATATATATGTTTCCTCCTAACATTCCTGTTACAGGTCTTCCTTTACGGTCTATATTACGGGAAAAACAGTATTTATACTTTAGTAGATTGCATTTGTAGCCATTTATTTCCAATATTATTTCTGAATTCATGACGACTTGTTTTATGCATTTGACATTACATCTCAAACTTAGCAAAAAATCAAGAAAGACAATGTTCAAAGAGCATTTTTTATGCACCATATGCTCAATAACACATTTTATGTCTTTCGGTTACATTAAAATACAACACCTGTTAGGGATATGTTCATACCGGACAAATAAAAAAGATTCGGTCGTCTCGTAACAACCAAACCTTTATCAACAAGCAATCTACGGTATATAGAACAGTTCAAACTCCTCTTTTCTTCTTCTCTCTATGCTTGGAATGACTTTCCCCCGATAACAGCGGAACGATACATATTCCTTGTAAATATCCCGGTTGCCGCTGTCCAGTTTCTGAATCAGTTTGCTTTTAGGTATCTTGCCGTTGCCGATCAGACGGTAACAGCCTACATTAAAGCCTAACAGACTTAAAAGGAGCGAATCTTTCCCATATTTTCGGAATACCTTCAAACACCGTTCAAGGTCGCATCTCAAAAGTGAGTCCGCCTGTGCCTCACTCAGGTTCTCGGTCAGCGTCTCGTGGGGAAGCAGGCGGTGTCCGTAACCGATGTAAGGCATTTTCCCCCGGTGCCAGCCTTCCCACCGCTTGATGCAGCTACCGCCTTATCTTTGTCAGACGGGGGATTTCCGCCTTGCCGTACAAGACAAGTAACAGAAAGATCATAACAGCCGGTATTCTTTTCATGCAGCCTCCTTGTTATTTTCTTCATCCGTATCCTTTCCATTAAAATCATATGTCAATTGTTGCAGATTCCCCCAATTATCTTCAAGATAGAGGTCTATGGTCTGGGATTCCTTGCCGCTTTGCGAAGTATAGTAAAGACGGAATTTCCATTCGTTCAGCAGATAACGGTCATTGGGCTTCAGTACCGTTCCGTCCTCCATCTTCAGACTGCCCTTACCATCCGGCTGGAAATACCTTAGCGTATAGACGGTTCCGGTAAGTTCCCTTCCGGCTTGATTTCCAGCCGGATTTCCACAGTCTCCCCATCGGTAATCTCATCCGCTACCGGCATGGCTTCTACCGCAAACGGGTATTCCTGTTTGATATCCAGCTCATTGTCACAAGCGACAAGACCAAGAAAGGAGAATGCCATACAGCAGGCTGTCAGCATAAAATCAAGGATTTTTCTTTTCATGGGTATGTATTCTTTTAAGGTTAGAAAATGTATTTTACTCCGATTCCATACTGGAAGTGGCAGATTCCCGAGGCGCTGCCCCACACGAAACGCTCACGCAGACGCACCAGCAGGACAACCCTGTCGGACAGGTATCCTTCCGCTTCCAGCGTTACCGCGCCGCCATAGATGAAAGACTCGCATTGCTGCAAAACGGCTCCGTCATCCAGCAGCCGGTCTCCTTCGTTCACGGTCTCATAGCCCAACAGGGCGGAAGCGCCGAGGTTCAGGAAGAAGGACTTGCCGGGGGTGGAAAAGAACGTATGGTAATAACCGCCTTCCCCCGTATATTGCGACAAGGGTATATGCGTACTCCGGTAAGGGATGTTACGTTTCAGCATCTCACCGCCAAACATCCACTGGTTTCTGTTCCCGGTACAGGTGGATACAGCCAGCGAGAAGGCATAGCCTGCATCGTGACGGTTTGCCCGGCTGTAAAATCCGTCGGCCATTTCAGTGGTGAAGCGGACGGCTTTCATTCCCGGCAGGCGGCGTTGGGCTTCTGCCTGCCCCGTAAAGAGGGCAAGCAGGAGGGTAATAAAGAGGGAGTTTCTTTTCATGGCGTTCATCTGACTTTCAGTTCATTGACGGTTTCTGCGCGTACCAGGTCCTCATTCTCTACATCAAAGGACTGATGCCGGCCGCCTTGCTTCTCATACATTTCCACTATCAGCTTCTTGTCGTCGGGAATGGTGAACTTGGGCAGGGCAAACACCGTCCGCTCGTTCTTCTTCCCGTCCACACGGGTCACATAGTTGAAGGCACGAAGCGGATAGATGACCTGTTCCTGCATGGCGGTACGTTTCATGATTTTCTTGTCCACGATCTTGAAGGTCACGAAGTCCACGTCGAAAGGCACGTTCGTGGCGTTCTTCACTTCGGTATGGAAATAGATCAGTTCGCCGTGCGCATAAAGTCCTTTAAGCAGATATTGCACTCCGAACCGTTTGCAGCCGATGTGCTTGACCTTGCGTTTGTTCTGTTCATACACGGATTTCATGATCAGCCGTACCAGACGGGGAGACTCCCCGGCGAGTTCCTGCAAGTAGATTTCCATCGCATTGTTCGGACGGTTCACGGCCTCTCCGTCATGGATGAAGTCGCACATTTCCACATTCAGCAGCAAAGGCTCGTCGGCATACTTGACGTTGAATGTATAGAAGTTGCCGTCTTCGGTAATTACGCTCATGTTTGTCTCACTCCGGAAATGTTTCCGGGTTGCCTTCACACGGATCACATTTTCCGCACCGTCCGCCTTGCCCGCTATCAGATTGGGCGAACCCAGGTCCACATATCTCACGGGAGAGGGAAAAATAATATGTACGGTCTTGTCATATGTGATTTCCAGACCGTGTGGGGGAATCATCCGGCTGAATCCGATCTTGCGGCTCAGTCCTTCATAATAATCCCCGCTGCTCTGCTGCGCGTATGCAGCCACTGTGCCCGCAATCAGGGCAAGCATCATCAGAATCTTCTTCATGTGTGTTTCTTGGTTGATTGGTGAATAAATGGTTGATTTCCTTTCCTCCTTCATTTTTCAGGAGAATGCAGCAACAGCCGGTGTCCGGCCTTCAGGGTGATTTTCACCGTGCGCATCTTCTTGCCCACATATTGTGACATACCCTGTATCACCCCCTTGCCACATCCGAGGCAATCTGCGCTCCGGCATCCGTTGAGATATTGATGCTGCTTCCTATAGAGGTGCCCATGCCGGCGGCAATCTCACGTGCGGCATCATACTCCATCGAGTTCGGTACAAGGATTCCCTGCTGCCCGTCAGCGTCATACACTTCGAGTTCCACCGGAAACAGCGTGCCCCTGTACTCCACTGTCTCGATCAGGATTCCCATCCGTTCCCCCTCGACACGTGTACCGCCGACCAGTACCGTACCTTTGGGGATAAGGAGATCGTCCACTGCCATCGGCTCAAGCAGGCGGATACGCAGTGCCTGTCCGTCAGATACGGTCTGCGTGCCATGCACACAGGCGGCGATGGTGTTCCTGCCGGAAGATGGCATTTTGCCTACCGGGGTGTGGAAGCCGGTATTTCTCTCGCCTGCATATCCGGAAGCAATGTCTTCATTGCCTGCAGGCTGGGCGAGTGATGACACCATCCGGTTCTGTACCCGTTTTACAGGCCGGACAGCCGTCCGTTCTTTCCGGCTGTTTGGGGCATTGGCCGTAGAGGAAGCATCAGGCTCTTTCCCGTTGTAGCGGGCAGCCAGCTCGTAGGACTTTTCCAGCAGAGCCATCTTTTCTTCCAGGGTCTGGCCTTCCGCCTGTTCTTCCGCCGGCTTCCTTTCTTTTTCCAGATCCTCAATACGGCGGAGCAGATCGGCATCTGGCTGATTTTCATTCCGGGTATATACAGTGCCCAGCGAACGGTTCATATTCCGGTAGGCTTCTGCAGAGGAACGGATGGAGCCGGGGGCTTTCCCCTTTTCCGGTTCCGGCGGAAGTTCCATGTTTGCTTTTCCTGCAGTAAGACCGGCAGTATCCTGACCGCCCTTGTTGAGCAGTTCGGACATCTCCTGGAAGGTTCCCCTGCGCCATTTTTCCTTTTTTGCCAGTGCTTCCTGCTCATAGGCGCTTACCTTGTTGCCCTCCATTTCCGAATCTTCCGGTGAAGGCATCTCCACGTTGAAACCCTTGCCTTTTTCCATTTCCGCCTTCTCCTTTTCCGACGGACTGAATACCAGCAGGAGGAACCCCATGCACAGCAGGCAGAGAAACGGATAGACAATATACTTTGCGCGCCGGCGCTTCTCTTCGGGAGTCAGCGGCTTGTCATTTGACACTCCGAGCCGTTCCCTGATTTTCTGAAAGTCCATTTTCATGTTTATGGATGTTTGAATGAATGTTTCTTGTTCTTTCCGACCGGAACACGACGGAACGGATATGTCCCATTGCCGGTCTTTGGCCCGGTCCCCGAAACGGGATACACAGGAGAGAATCGAGTACAGACAGGAGGCAGCAAGCAGGAACGAGACCGTGCCTGCCAGAAGGATGCGCTGCTTTCCTGTCAGCCGCCGGCAGAACAGCCGTACCCGGCTGTCCGCATGGCCGAAGAATCCGCGTTTTCCCCTCATCGTTCCGCACTTCTTATGTCCTTATTCTCCAGCACGGTAAACTGCTCGATAATGAATCCGTTGGGATTGTCATCCGAACGTCCTGTGTTTTGAAGCGAGCAGGAAGTTACGAGGCTGCGCTCGGTCACGTTGCTTTCACGGATAATCAGCTGCCGGGCGTATGTCCGCACCTTGTAAGGGTAGGCGGCAAAGTCGCACACCACGCTGTCCACATGCACCACCTGGTTGATGTTGCCTGAAATCAGGCGGTTGTAATACCCTCTTTCGGCAAAATCCACATAGTAGTGATAGGCACTCTTGTCTGCCAGTTGCAGGGCACGGTTGATATTGTGCTCGATGGCATCCTTCTGGGGTGAGAGCGAGAAAAACAGTTCGTGAAAGCGCCTTACATGTTCCCGCGCCTCGGCAGGCCTGTTCTGTGAGAGGTCCTGCGAAAGGGCCATCATCAGCGATTTGCCCCCGTCAAGCACATAGATTTTCTCGCGTTGCTTCTCGGCAAAGCGGTATGAGCTCCACAGCGCATATCCGGTAACGAGCGCACAGCAGCAGGCAAAGACCGCCAGCAGCAGGCGGATGCGCTTGAAGCTGCTCTCAATGTTTGTCAATGACTTGAATTCCATTTTTTTGATGTCTGGTTTGAATGAATAAATATTTCCGGTATGACGGGACATCCCGTTCCGACAAGTCACCGGACCCGTCATCTTGGGTTGCCCGACTCATGGGAAGGAGGCTCCGCAGGTTTATTTGCCCCTCAGCCTGCCTCCGATATTCCCCAATACGGCACCGCCTGCTCCGGCTGCAAGCCCCCCTGTCTTGGTGGCTGTACGGTTCAGGTTACGGCTGAAGTTTCCGGCACCGCCTGCCTGCACTATCCAGCCTGCTACCGTAGGCACGGTGAAGTATCCGATAATCCCGATCAGCATAAAGATGATGTAGACACTGTTCGAGTTGTCTATCGAGTAGTCCGGATTGTTCTGCAGTTCCTGAATGTCATTCTGAAGCATCAGTACCTGAAGCTTGGCAAGCAGGGTGCTGAACAGGTCGCTGACCGGAAGCCACAGGTAAACGGAAATATATCTCGTGAACCACTGTCCGAGCGTGGACTGGAATCCGTCCCATACACTGAAGGCGAACGCTACCGGTCCCAGTATCGAGAGTACGACCAGGAAAAAAGTCCTCACGGTGTCTATCAGCAGCGATGCCGCTGCGAATATCAGCTCCAGCAGGCTGCGGAATGCATCCCGGATTTTCTTTTCCAGATTATACATCCCGACTTCCACATACATGCCCAGCCGGGAGGCGGTATCTATGGTTGACCAGCCCAGTTCATCCAGCTGACGGTCAAACTCCTCGTCACTTACCAGATATGCTGTTTCGGGATTGCGGAGCATGGCCTCCTTTTCCAGTTCCTCCTTTTGGATCCGGTACTGTTCCATATCCATCGTCTGTCCTTCGAGCATCTTGTGTGTGCCCTGCACGATGGGACTGAGAATATTGTTCAGCGTGCCGAGCACCAGCGTGGGAAAGAGCAGGATGCAGATGCCTATGGCAAAGGGACGCAGCAGGGGATAAACATCTATCGGTTCGGCACGTGCCATCGACTGCCATACACGGACGGCAACGTAGAACAACGCACCCAGTCCGGCAAGTCCCTTGCCCACGTCCATCATGTCCTCGCAAAGGGGAAGCATCTCGTCATACAGGGTTGCCAGTATGGTGTGCAGGTTGGCAAAATCTATCGACAACGGCATCATGGCTACCAGTATTTGGAGGTTTCATTCCCATAGAGCCGCATCACACGTTCCAGGTCGTTCTTCTTTCTGGCCCTGAGGTAGCTTACGGCTATGTTCTTGTTCGTATAATAGCTCACAAGGTTGCGGTAACGGCGCATCTCGTAATAGCAGTTGTCCACCACGTCCATACGGTCCTTGTCGGTCATGGACAGGGTACTGACATTGATAACCTGTTTCAGATCCTGCAACACGCCGTTGCTCTCTTCCAGCAGGCGGGTGTAACCGAAGGCGATGGCGTCCAGTTCGCGCGGTGAGAAGTTTTCATCGTTCATCATCTTGCCGAAGTTGGTTACATAGATGTCGGACACGTCGCCCACCATCAGGATGATGTCACGCACCTTGCGGGCATCCTGTATCAGGTTGTTGACCGATTTCAGCTGGTCGTAATATTTCTTGGCCTGCTCATAGATCTTTACTGTCTCGGCAAAGCTTTCTGCCGTATTGACTGCCGTCTTTGAGGTATGGGCGATATTGTCCGACATGTTTATGATGCTTTGGGCCAGATTGCCGGGATCTGTCACCACCCATTGGGCGCGTGCTCCGGTAACGCCCAGTACAAATGCCGTTCCGATCAGAAGCGTTCTTGCCTTCATGCCCGTTCCTCCTTCCTTACATAGTCTCCGCCCGGTGAGAATGTCAGCACGTCGACTGCCTCATTGTAGGACACATCGACACGGTAGCCCGTATTGACAAACAGGTTTCCGTTTTCTTCCACCAGCAGGTAAGTCTGCGGCTTCAGCCTTCGGGTTCTCCGCTACGGGAAAACACCGTCACCTTATAGCATTCTCCTTCCTTGTATACCAGCACGTCAGGTCTGCCTTCCACGCTGGTCCACGTTCCGCAGATCTTGTCGCGGTCGATACCGCTTTCCGAACAGCTCTGTAATATCATGGCGGCCATGCTTATCAGACATACCGCCAGCCTCATAAGGGGTCTGTTTCTCATAATCGTTTTCATTTCGGGTTTGATACCTGTTTCTGTTCCTCTCGCTTTTTCTCCGCCAGACGGCGGATGGCTCCTTCCAGACTGCCCTCCGGTCCTCCGGCAATCCGTTGTACTTCCAGTTTCTCCGACTCCTCGGTCGTGAACGTGAAGTATTCTTCCTCGCTCACTTCCGTGGCATATACTGCCGAGCAGGTTCCTCCAAGCCCTATCCATACTTCCCGGTAGAAGCGCCCGATGGTTCGCCTGTTGATGGAAGAATCTGCCCTTTCTCTTTCTCGGTCAGACCGAGCAGCCGCTGGATGTGCTCGAACTTGTTCATGTATTTCCGCTGGTCAAGCAGGATCTTGCAGTCAGAGTTGTTGATGATGGCCTCTTTCACAATCGGGGAGCTGATGATGTCGTCCACCTCCTGTGTCACCACCACAGCCTCGCCGAAATATTTTCTGACGGTCTTAAAAAGGTACTTGATGTATTCACTCATATTGGCGGACATCAGGCTTTCCAGCATTCCTCTATCAATATCATCTTACGGATACCTTTGAGCCTGCGCATCTTGGCGATGAAAGTTTCCATAATGATCAGTGTCACCACTGGAAGAAGCACTTTGTTGCTGCTGATATTGTCCAGTTCGAATACGATGAACCGTTTGCCTGTCAGGTCCAGTTCCTTGTCGGAGTTCAGCAGGAAGTCATAATCTCCGCCCCGGTAGAACGGTTCCAGAACGTTCAAAAAACCGTCAATGTCAAAATCCTTCTCACGCACCTTTTTCTCTTCAATCATTCTTCTGTAGTCATCGGCGACAAACTCATAGAAACCGTTGAAGTCCGGTCTGATGTTCCGGTTCTCCGAAATCTTTCGGATATAGGCGTTCACTGCTCCGGAAAGAGCGACCTCCTCCGAACGTTTCGGCGACTCGTCCTCCCGTTTCCACAAGGTCAGTATCAGCGTGTTGATACTGTCACGCTTCTCCACATCGAATTTTCCGGATTCGGTGTAGAACGGGTTGAAGGATATCGGATTGTCCTCTTCATACGTGATGTAAATCCCGTCCTTCCCGTTGGTACGGTCATGGATCATCCTGCACAGCCCCTGGTAGCTGTTTCCAGTGTCCACCAGCAGGATATGCGCTCCCTGTTCGTAGTATTGGCGGACAAGGTGGTTGGTGAAAAAGGATTTTCCGCTGCCCGAAGGCCCAAGAATGAACTTATTTCTGTTGGTGATGATTCCTCGCTTCATGGCAGGTCGGAAATATCCACATGCACCGGTATCCCGTTCTGGCGGTCTGCCAGCCGGATGCCGAACGGACTGGGCGAGCTCCTGTAATTGGTCTCTCCGGCAAAGAGGCATACGGCCTGTTCCAGGAAGGTATAAAAGGATTCTTCAGATGGAAAGTCGCCTGCATTTCCGGGGATTCCCGCCCAATAGATGACCGGTGTGTCAATGGTGTTATACCTTGGCGTGCATTCCATCATGGCCAGCTGGCTGCCCGTGTCGTTCCTGATGCGGCGGAACTCTTCCGCATCCTCCGCCCAGGCGATGACGTTGCAGTGGCATCTGACGGGAAGCACTCCTTTGGTATGTGCCTCATCAAGATACATCTCCGTCCACTCCTGGTTAATGGCATTGCTCCGGCTGTATTTTGACAACGAGAGCATATTGCGCGAGTTTTTCTCCATCATCTGCAGGATTTCCTGTGCGTCGTCGATGAACACGTATTGCGAATATATGTGGTTGCATGACAGCAGCAGTCCTACGGGTGCGGCAAAGGAGAGGCGGCAGTCGCTGCGGTCCGTGGACATCCTCTCGTAGCGCATGTCCGTGGAAAGTCTGCCGGGCAGGTCTTCCGTATCGGAAAGGGTATGCAGGCAGAGGCGTTTGTCACCGATGCGCATCCTGCCGGGCTTGAGGCAGATGTCCTGCAATACGGCGGTCTCATCCTTCAGCGAGAGGGAAAAGTATTTTTCCACCAGTCCGGGACGTTCCTTCGTACCGGTGATTTCGTCTGTTTCCAGACGGCGAAGCTTATATGTCCGGAATCATTCATAATACGCTCGAACTGTTCCACCGCCTCAAGAAAGCGGGCGGCAGCATCCTTGTCGGTTATCTCTTTGGGCAACAGGAATCCCCGGCAAAGGGTATTGAAGTCACTCTTCCGACGGCTGCGTTCGCGGGTTGTCTTCGTCAGGAACAGGTAGCATTTGTGATTCAGGTAAGGTCTTTCATTGAAATGCAGCTCATAGCTGCGTGTCAAGAAGCTCTGTTCTCCGTCATCGGTCTTCGGACGGTAGGT
>ENA-OQER01000070-OQER01000070.1-human-gut-metagenome-genome-assembly--contig:-NODE-70-length-50180-cov-9.437976_pt1 | contig 50180 bp, 46 predicted proteins | sample MGYA00242797_ERZ504639 | MGnify/ENA primary metagenome ERZ504639 (study PRJEB26092, sample SAMD00036306) | human gut metagenome | host: Homo sapiens | study: EMG produced TPA metagenomics assembly of... | reverse complement strand
ATTACAGATATGACTATATGCTCTGTAAATATGTGAGGCATAATAAGATGTCGTCCGGCGATAAGGGCGTGCAGGGTCTTCAATACCTTAATTATTTTTCATATTCCCTGAAATTCTTGCTTTTAAATGTTTCATTATTTTATTTAAAGCAGGATAAGAGGGGTTTTACCACACAGATATTTCCTGCTTTAGTGTTTTCAAATGAAGGAGGATTTTATATGAGTGGTAACAGAGAGTACAAAAGTGATGTTTTCAGTATGCTGATGCAGGATAAGGAAAGAGCCTTACAGCTGTATAACGCAATGAATGGGTCTAGCTATGACAATCCGGAGGATGTTGAGATGGTGATTCACGATGGCGGCATTTCACTTTCGGTCAGAAATGATGCATCGTTTATCGTGGATGCGAGATTGAGCATATATGAGCATCAGTCCACAGTTTGTCCGAATATGCCAGTGAGAAGTCTTATTTATTTTAGTGTGATATTATCAGATATGCTCAGCGACAAGAAAAAAGGAACAAAAAAGTGGCAAGAACATCTATGGCAGAAGACTGGTAAAGATACCGACACCACATTTTGTGGTATTTTACAATGGTGAGGAGGAACAGCCGGAGGTTCAGGAGCTTAAGCTGTCCGATGCGTTTGAGAAGCCGACCGACGAGCCGAATCTTGAGCTTAAATGTAAGGTGTACAATATAAACGACGGAAAGAACAAGGCTATTATGGAGTCCTGTGGCTGGCTGAATGATTATATGACATTTGTAAATAAGGTCAGAGAGTATCATGCAGACGGGGCATTTGATGATCTTGCTATAGATATTGAGAAGGCTATAGACTATTGTATTGACAATGATATTCTGAAGGAGTTTCTAAAGACTTACAGAAGTGAGGTGACGAAGAGTATGCAGTTAAATTATGAATTTGACAGGCAGCTTGAGCTTGAAAGAGCTGATGCTATCGAGGAAGGATTAGAACAAGGATTAGAACAAGGAATAGAATTGATTAACCAGCTAAATCAGATTTTATTGTCCGAAGGCAAATATGATGAATTGCAGAAAGCTTCAAAGGATAAGGAGTATCAAAAAAAGCTTCTTGCAGAGTATGGACTTCTCAATGAGAAGCAAGGTGAATAAATGAGACAAAAAGAACTTGAAAAATGGTTAAAGATAGTAATAATAGCGGTAGCACTTTGCGGATTAGTGGTCTGTGCGGTTGCCATACCATGGATAGGGCATGTGCTTATTGCGCCTGATCCGCAGATTTCTGATATGTATATACCATGGCTTGTTCTGTTTATCATCAGTGCAATTCCGTGCTATGTTATATTGTATCTGGGCTGGAGAGTAGCTGTAAATATCGGAAAAGACAGGTCGTTTTCATTAGAGAATGCAAGACATATAAAGCTGGCATCGAAAATAATTCTGTTTGATGCATTGTATTTTTTTGTTGTGAATGTCTGCATGTGGAGGATATATGTGAATCATCCGGGGGTGATACTGGCACTTGTGTTCATAGTGTTTGCCTGTGTTGTGGCATCGGTCGTGGCGGCGGTTTTGTCACATCTTGTGGTAAAGGCCGCAGATCTGCAGGAGCAGAGTGATTTGACAATATAGCGTGTGCGCTACAGTTTTATTTGAGCGGGAGAGATACATGGAAGGCGAGATTATTTTTAACATAGACGTAATGCTTGCAAAGAGAAAGATGAGTGTTACGGAGCTGTCGCTGCGTGTGGGAATCACCATGGCAAATATATCAATTTTAAAAAACGGCAAGGCAAAGGCAATCAAGGTATCCACGCTTGCAAAGCTATGTGAAGCACTTGACTGTCAGCCGGGAGATTTGCTGGAATATAGAGATTGCTCTTGCGATAATGGAGAAAATATAGTATCATAAGTGACTGGCGTGCGCCACATTGGGCGTACAAATAGCAACGTATTATGGGAGGCAATTGACAGATGAATAATTATGATGTGATAATCATTGGAGCAGGACCGGGAGGTATCTTCGGAGCATATGAGCTTATCGAGAAGAATCCTGACTGCAAAATAGCGGTTTTTGAGGCAGGACATGAGCTTGCTAAGAGAAAATGTCCTATCGACGGAAAGAAAATAAAGAGCTGTATTTCCTGCAAGAGCTGTTCTATTATGAGCGGTTTTGGCGGAGCAGGTGCTTTTTCAGACGGAAAATATAATATCACAAATGATTTTGGCGGTACCTTGTACGAGCATATCGGCAAGCAGCGGCCATTGATCTGATGGAATATGTTGACGAGATTAATATGAAGTACGGCGGTGAGGGCACAAAACTTTATTCTACAGCCGGTACAAAGCTCAAAAAGGTCTGCATGCAGAACAAGCTCAAGCTTTTGGATGCATCGGTCAGACATCTCGGAACTGACATAAACTATGTTGTTCTGGAAAATATGTATGCACATCTGAAGGATAAGGTGGATTTTTATTTCGATACACCTGTTGAGTCGGTAGAGGTGCTGTATGATGAGAATACAGCAGGTGCTGATGCTTGCAGTTTACAAGAGGCTCACACAGACAATGTATCCGGATATGCAGTAAAAACAGCGGATAGCACATATGAGAGCAGATACTGTATCATCTCAGTTGGAAGAAGCGGAAGCAAGTGGATGGAGAAGGTCTGCAATGACCTTGATATCCCAACCAAGTCAAACCGTGTGGATATCGGTGTGCGTGTTGAGCTTCCGGCCCTGATTTTCTCACATCTGACAGATGAGCTGTATGAGAGCAAGATTGTATACAGAACGCAGCTTTTTGAGGATAATGTGCGTACATTCTGCATGAATCCGCATGGCATCGTGGTAAATGAAAATACAAACGGCATCGTAACAGTAAACGGACACAGCTACGAGGGAGCAGACAAGCAGACTGAAAACACGAACTTTGCTCTTCTTGTTGCGAAGCATTTTTCAGAGCCATTCAAGGATAGCAACGGATATGGTGAGAGCATCGCGCGCCTTTCAAATATGCTTGGTGGCGGTGTAATTGTACAGCGTTTTGGAGATCTTGTGAGAGGGCGTCGAAGCAATGAGAAGCGTATTGAGGAAGGACTCGTTACTCCTACACTTTCAGCTACACCGGGAGACTTAAGCCTTGTGCTTCCAAAGAGAATCCTGGACGGAATCATTGAGATGATTTACGCGCTTGACAAGATAGCACCGGGAACTGCAAATGACGATACCTTGCTTTACGGCGTAGAGGTCAAGTTCTACAACATGGAGGTAGAGCTTAACGATAAGCTTGAGAGCAAATATAAGGGACTTTACATCATCGGAGATGGAAGCGGTGTGACACATTCACTTTCACATGCGTCGGCAAGCGGCGTGTATGTTGCGCGTGAGATTGAGGCAGAGAGATAGTTGCTGTTAAAGATGGTTACTGTTCACACCTAACAGTGTGACCAGCAACGATTACAGCCCATTTAAAATGATATGTTAGAACATAATATTTCTATAATTGGGAAATATTATCATTATGAACTATTGAAATGCTACATTAGTTAGATTAAACTAACTGTGTAGCATTTTTCTTTATTTATAAATATATGCATATGGGGCAGGCTTTCACATATGTATTTTTATGATTAAAGGGTCAAAAGGTATCATCGATGCATGCTTGCATTCAATCCTACAATCATGATATAGAGAAACTGCATTGTAGGATAAAATTGAATCAGAAAAAACATAAGGAGGTTCATAATGAATTATTTAGAAATCGAAAAGGTAGTGGGCAGAGAAATACTTGATTCCAGAGGAAATCCTACAGTTGAGGCAGAGGTTTATCTGGTTGACGGAACTGTTGCAAGAGGCACAGCACCATCAGGAGCTTCTACAGGAGAGTTCGAGGCACTTGAGCTTCGTGACGGAGACAAGAGCAGATATCTGGGCAAGGGTGTTACCGGGGCAGTAGAAAATATAAATACTGTAATCAACGACACATTGACAGGTATGGACGCAAGTGATATCTATGCAATAGATGCGGCTATGATAGAGGCAGATGGCACAAAGGACAAGTCTAAGCTTGGAGCCAATGCCATTCTTGCTGTATCAATTGCGTGTGCGAGGGCGGCAGCTGTATCACTTGATATTCCTCTCTATAGATTTTTAGGTGGTATCTCGGGAAACAGACTTCCTGTACCTATGATGAACATTGTAAACGGTGGTTGTCATGCACTCTCATCAGGACTTGATGTGCAGGAGTTTATGATTATGCCGGTAGGTGCGCCTTCCTTCAAGGAGTGTCTCAGATGGTGTGCGGAGGTATTTCATGCACTTGCAGCCATATTAAAGGAGCGCGGTCTTGCCACGTCAGTCGGTGACGAGGGTGGATTTGCACCAGCACTCAAATCTGACGAGGAGGCTATCGAGACAATTCTTGAAGCTGTAAAGAAGGCAGGCTATGAGCCGGGCAAGGATTTCAAGATTGCCATGGATGCCGCATCATCAGAGTGGAAGAGTGAAAAGGGCAAGGGCTTTTACAAGCTGCCAAAGGCCGGCACAGAGTACACCTCAGAGGAGCTTATAGAGCACTGGGCAAAGCTCTGTGACAAATATTCTATTATATCAATCGAGGATGGTCTTGATGAGGAGGACTGGGAAGGCTGGCAGAAGCTTACTGCGCGTCTGGGCGATAGGGTACAGCTTGTGGGAGATGACCTGTTCGTAACAAACACTGAGAGACTTGCGAAGGGAATAAGCCTTGGAGCAGGAAATGCAATCCTGATTAAATTAAACCAGATCGGTTCAGTATCAGAGACTCTTGAGGCTATCAAGATGGCACACAAGGCAGGCTATACAGCAATCAGCTCACACCGCTCAGGTGAGACTGCCGACACAACAATTGCAGACCTTGCGGTGGCACTCAACACATGCCAGATAAAGACAGGTGCACCTTCACGTTCAGAGCGTGTCGCAAAGTATAACCAGCTTTTAAGAATTGAAGAGGAGCTGGGAAAGAGCGCGGTTTATCCGGGAATTAAAGCGTTTAATGTGCAGCAGTAGTTTAAATAAAACTGTATGGCTGCATTAAATGAATATCCATTTGAGTGTTTTTAGGAGAAAAATAATGTAAAATAGCAGCGCAGATATCACAATTGTGATATCTGCGCTGTTTGTAAAAAGGAAGGGAAGTATATATTCAAAAAATAACTAATTTGCTACTTTAATTGTCTTAAACAGCTTTGAGAGTAGTACGCTCTTGCAAAAAACTGATAAGGCAGGAACAATTACAATAAGCAGGAATGTTCCGATAATTATTCTTTCGTGAAAAAGAATCATCACAAGTGCAGGAATCAGGCCAATTAAAAACAGCTGGAAGGTAGTTCTAAGATTCGAGAATGCCAGCCTGAATGAATTGCTGAAAATCTTTTTGGTACTGTTTCTGAAATACGCAATTACCGGAAAAAAGTACATGGAGCCTGCAAATAAGAGAATTAAAATCATAAATATCAGTCCCAAAATTACAGACATATCAGAGCCCGTAAAGAAATGAGATATGATAAACATATCAGACAATAAAACAAAGCCTGTCACAATTACAGCCAGCCAAACAATAGTTGCCTGCCTGAAGTTTTCACGAAAAGCTTTAAAAAATTCTTTTGTGATATATGAATCTCTGTTTTCTGCAATCTGCAGGGTAACCTGATAAAGTGCTGATGTTGAGGCACCGATTGTAATAATCGGTATGCAGCAGAGCAGCCAGAGAATATTTAGTGTAACCAAATCTGTAATCTTATTAAAGGTTTCTAAAAATTTACCATCCATAGAAAATAATTTCATTAAAAAATCCTCCTGTTATTTGGCATTTAGATAATCAATTACTTTGGCAGCCTGTTTGGGATGCTTACAGCTCACAGGAATACAGGCATAGACACCGGAGTAGTCTGTGTAGCCGTAAGACACCCATTGGGAACAGTTGCTGATATCACAGGCATTTGAAAATGCACCCTTTGAATTGTATTTTTCATATAGCTCTTTTCCACAAATGACTATGTCATTTTCGCCAACGGAAGAAAGCAATATGGATAGTTTAATTGTTGAGGAAGAAGAGGTGTCATATGTTGTGCCTGAGGTATCTATATGAACAGCATCATACTTTGTGTTACCGCCAAGTAGGGAGGTAAGATCGTCGGACAAAGCCGAACAGTCTTCTTTTGCAGTCTGGGTGCTGTCGATGATAGCAATTGAAAGTAAGTCATGTTTCTTCGTTGCAAGTAAGGGGGAAAGAAAATAACAAAAAAACACTATACAAAAAATGACTATTAAAGCATGGTAGCGATAATAATCCCATAGGTATACAATACGTTGTTTAAAGGATAAATTTTTCATCGCAAGCACCTCCTTCGGTATGATGTTGTTGTGAGGTAATTATATAATCGGCTTTGACAAAAAGGAATGAATATAAGCGAATTGTGACTTGGAAAAATCCGACTTGTAGAATCCGGTGAAAAAAGTATGTTTTTTTCAAATGGAACTCAATTTTGTACGTTTATTATAATAGCTTAAGCATGTAATATTTATGTGAAATATTATTAAATAAGAAAATCAGGCTGAATAGGCAGGAGGTAAAATAAAGATGGAAATGCAGATAAATGTAAATACAAAAATTATATATATGGATTCAGCTGTTCCGGTAATGAGGGCAATTGAGAATGTAAAGCGGGATATAAGAAAGGTGTGCTGTGATTCTGATGAAAAGGGCTGCGATATAGTCCTTATTATGGAAAATATGCAAGCAGAGCAGTTTGAGATAAAATGTGATAACAATATGCTCGTAATATACGCTTCTGATACGCTTGGATTTGTATATGGACTATATCATATAAGCAGGGATATACTTGGTGTGCTTCCATTCTGGTTCTGGAATGACCAGGTATTTATTAAGAAAAAGGGCTGTCGTATTTCCGGTGAATATGCATACACCTCAAAGCCATATGCCGTTAAGTACAGGGCTGGTTTGTAAATGATGAGGTGCTTATACACAAGTGGTATGTTGACAGGAAAAAGGATATGCGTGGGAAATGGTTTTTGAGGCATTGCTTAGATGCGGTGGAAATCTGGTTATACCCGGTACTGATAAGAACTCACATATATACAGGGACCTTGCAGCTGACATGGGGCTTCGTATCACACATCATCATGCTGAGCCACTGGGAGCACCTATGTTTGCCAGAAGATATCCTGAGCTGACACCATCATATGATGAATATCCGGAGAAGTTCCATGAGCTTTGGAAGGAGGGAATAGATGAGCAGAAGAAGCTTGATGTAATATGGAATCTAGGCTTCAGAGGACAGGGAGACTGTCCGTTCTGGGATAATGATCCAAGATACCAGACATCAGAGTCAAGGGGAGAATTGATGGGCAAGCTCATTGGACTTCAAAGAGACTATGTCCAAAATGAAATACCTGATGCGCAGTACTGCACAAATCTGTACGGAGAGACTATGGAGCTGTATCGTGACGGTTACCTGAAGCTGCCGGATGATGTGATAAAAATATGGGCAGACAATGGCTTTGGAAAGATGGTGACAAGGCGTCAGGGCAATCATAATCCAAGAATACCGGCTCTCCCAAAGGAAAATAATACCGGAAGACATGGAATTTATTATCATGTATCTTTTATGATTTGCAGGCGGCAAACCATATAACAATGCTTCCGAATAAACCAAAGCTTGTACATAGCGAGCTTAAAAAAGTGCTTGAGCATCATGTGAAGGATTACTGGATTATCAATTGTTCAAATGTGAAGCCACATGTATATTATCTGGATTTTATAGCAAATATGTGGAGAGATGGGGATGTCGATATAGATAAGCATCTAAAGGCTATATCGCTTCGTATTATGGAGAAGACCATATTACTGAAATCGCAGAATGCTTCAGACAGTATTGGCAGCATGCGCTTAAGTATGGCGAGCATGAGGATGACCATGCAGGAGAACAGTTTGCAAATCATGTAGCGAGAATGCTTATAAGTCAGTTTATGAAGGATAAATCACAAAGAGCAGAGGACCTTTTGTGGGCTTGTGATGACAAAACACTTGAAGGCCAGGTTGAGTGGTACAAGAAGCTCTGCGCTAAAGGAAAAGAGAGCTATGAGCAGCTGCTTTGCTGCTATGAAAAACTTGATGCAAGGCTCATAGATCATGAGAGAATTTTGTTTGAGGATTCGCTTTATCTGCAGGCTGAAATATACTATAACTGCTACAGTGGAGCTTTGCTTATGTGTGAGGCATTGTGCGAGGCATTTGCGGGAGAGTACAAGCTGGCATTTTATAAGGCAGGAAAAGCGAGAAAAGCATATCTTAGAGCAGACAGAGATATGCGCGACAGAGAGCACGGCAAATGGCATGACTTCTATGCAAATGAATGCCTGACAGATATAAAACAGACTGCCTGGGTAATTGAGGGACTCATGAGCTACATAAGAAACTTAGGAGACGGACCTCATTTCTATCTGTGGCAGAGAGAGTTCTTGTATAGTGAAGAGGATAGAAGAGTTGTGCTTGTGTGCAACATGGAAAATCACCTTAAGGACTTAGAACTATATGAGCTTATGGAGGAACGATATGGAGATATGTGATTTGACCCTTTAATCAATCATATTATACGTGCGTCACAAGTTTTTGTATATCTATGTGTTGAGAAAATCGTTATCTTTTAGTATCATATGATAAAGCGAGGTGGCGAATTGTGAAAGATAAACTGAAAGATAAAATGAAGAAAAAATTTACTGATTTAAGTATTTCTCATAAAATGCTTATGGTCTATATAACCTTTGCATCTGCTTTTTTGCTCATAGCACTTGGGCTGACGCAGATAAGCTTTAGGATTTATTCAAAGGAGCTCTATGACAAATCACTTCAGGAGCTGGATTATTTTTCACAAAATGTTAACCGTGGCTTAAAGGATGCAGAAAGAAATAATTACAGTATTTCCATGGATGCACTTGTGCAGCGTACACTGTCTGATTTGTCGGTGCTTGAATATCCATCACTTGATTACAATCAGAAAATAAGGGATTTAAGGAGAATCCTTCTTAATGAATATGATCCCGAGAGCTGTGTAAAATCCATAATATTTGTGGATTTGTATGGTAATACTGTAGAGGTTGGAACAGCCGCTTGGGATGTGTCTGGCGAGAGCTTTACTGCTATTAAAAAACAGATGGAGCAGGGAAAAGGGGCATATACCACATATGGGCCAACGGAGGAATGTCCGTATCTGCTTAGTGGAAGGGTTGTCAGAAACAGACTTGACATGAGCCTCTCGGATATGGGAAAGCTGATTTTTGTGTGTGATGTCGGCAACGTAATTTCTGAAAATAAGGAAAGTCTGTCATCAAACAAGGCTGCAATATATGTTTACAATAAGAATTGTGCGATATATGAGGATGAGAATATAAAAAAGCTTGATGATCTTCCAAAATATGTGGAGCACTCAGGCTACAAAATACTCAAGCAATCAGGCAGAAAATATTTTGTTTCGTATTTGTATTCCGCTAAAACAGATTGGACATATGTGAGCTTTTTTCCGTATTCGGATATATACGGACAGGTGCAGACAGTGCGTACACTTCTTATTTTAGGGTTTCTTGCCGTGTTTACAGCACTTGTTTTCTTCATGAAGAAGCTGTCGGTTGTTATTGTCAGTCCACTTGAGCATCTGACAGATTCCATGCAGATAGTGGAGAACGGTGATTTTCAGGGAGCAAGAGAAATGCTCACTAATACAGACAGACAGGATGAGATAGGTATCTTAGCAGAGAGTTTAGGACTATGCTTGAGACCGTGGATACACTCATACATGAAAACTATGAGAAACAGCTGCTGCTTAAAGATACGAAGTACAAGATGCTCAGAGCACAGATAAATCCGCATTTTTTGTATAATACGCTAAATGTAATTCACTGGATGATAAGGCTAAGAGAAATGAAGAGGCCGGCAGGATGATAGTGGAGCTTGGAGATATATTACATTATTCGTTTTCGCAGACTCCTTATGCCATAATTCGGACGAAATTAAAATGGTGAAAAGCTATATCAAAATTCAGCAGTCCAGGTATCAGGACAGAATAAAGTTTGAGATATTTACAGAGGGTGCACTTGACAAATATATCATGCCGCGAATGATTTACAGCCTCTTGTTGAAAATGCCATTAGCTATGGAGCAGAGGTGAGTCTGGACATATGCACCATAACTGTCAGTGTCAGGGAAAATGCTGATGCGATAGTGATGGAAGTAATAGATGACGGTGTCGGAATGAGCGAGGAAGAGCTTGAAGCTGTCAGAAGCTATACTTTCAAGCCTAAGGGACATGGAATAGGCCTGAAAAATATATCAGAGCGGCTTAAAATGGATGATGAGAACAGTATCTTTTACATAGACAGTGTGTCGGGAAAAGGAACTAATGTTACAATCAAACTACACAAGAGGGCAAAGGGGGATCAAGATGTATAAGCTTTTAATTGTAGATGATGAGCAGATAGAGAGAGAGGGAATGGCACATTTTATCCAATGGGATAAGTATGATATACAGCTGTGCGGCACAGCATGGAATGGAGCTGATGCACTTGGGAAGATTCAAAAGGATGTGCCGGATATAGTGCTTACAGATATAAAGATGCCTGTTATGAATGGTATTGAACTGATACAAAAGCTTTCTGAGACTTATAGAAATATAGTAGTTGTTGTATTGTCAGGTTATGGAGAGTATGAGTTTACAAGCCAGGCTATGGAATACGGAATCAGGCACTACATACTAAAGCCGTGTGACGAGGATAAAATTGTTGCAGTCATGAATGACGCAAAAAAAGAGGTAGATAAAAGAAGAGAGTATCACACTCTTAAAAGAGAGCTTCTGCCTCATGCAAAGGAGGAACTCTTCAGGCGCCTTTTGACAGGCAGCAGGCTGTCTGATGATGAGATAATGGCACTTAAGAAGGATTTTCCGGCAAATGGAGACAGCTATCGTCTGCTTGCAATGAAAAATGAGGTGTCCGGCTTTGAATATATAGAGCAGTTTATATTGGGAAATATACTTGGAGAGATACTGCAGATGGCAACAATGCCTTTATTTACATATGTAGATGATATGGTAATTTTTGCAATTGATGTCTGTACGGATAATTCTCTTAGTAAGGCGGTTGAAAGAACCTTGCAGGAATTTGCCAGAATGAAGTCAAAAGCTATTGCATCAGCAGCCAGTCTCGAGGGAGATATCTCTGTAGCACATGAGCTTTATAAACAGCTTTTGTATCTGTTTACCATGGTTGATAATAAAACAGATGCGGGGCTTTTGTGCTATCCGACACAAAATGAAGCAGAGAGCAATACATATTATTTTGATTTTGACAGACTAAAAAGCTCAGATAGGTATGACAATATCCTTTTTGAGATAACACTTGCCATGAAAAAGCTTCAGAGCATAGGGCTGTCAAACGATGAAAAACAGAGGATATTTGAAGCCTTTATAGTAACCTGGAGCAGCTATGTGGGCAGTGAAAAGCTGAAGCTGCTGAATATAGGCGGAATCAATTCTGATGAAAGCGCGATTACTGAGGTGAGCAGGTGGATAGCAGAAACGCTGAATATATATGAGACCGGTAAGGAAAAAGAGCGTATGGAGAAAATACTCGATGTGATTTACAGCAATTTCGATAACACAGAGCTCAATATCCAGTACATTGCAAAAAACATTTTATTTATGAATGAGGACTATTTTGGAAGGGTATTTATCAGAAATATGCATCTGAAATTTTCAGCATATCTGGAGCAGAGCCGTATAGAGATGGCAAAGCGGCTGCTCGAGTACAATCCGGATATGAGGATAGCCATGCTGACAGAGCTCATTGGATATCCGGCTGATGGACAGTATTTTTCGAAAACCTTCAGAAAGGTTTGTGGCATGACACCAACAGAATACAGGGAAAACCTGAAAAAACAGACATATAGAAAATTTAATATCGGATAATTGCAATTGCAGTTGAACATAAAAATGGAAGTCGGTTTTATTCAAAAGCTAAATCTGATTCTTCCATTTTATTTTTTATACAGAATTTATAATTGGTTTACAAACAAAGCAAAGGAGAAGAAAACCTATGAGAAAAAGAACAAACAAACTTTTAGCTGTCTTATTAACAGGCGCTATGGCAATGTCGATGGGCGCATGTGGCAATGGCGGCGCATCAACAGACAACACACAAAAGAAAGGCTCTGATGATCAGGTGACCATCAAAATTACATGGTGGGGCGGTGACGCAAGACATGAGGCAACCCAGAAGGTGCTTGATCTCTACACAGAAAGTCATCCGAATGTAAAATTTGAGGCTATTCCGGCCGGATGGGATGGATATTTTGAGAAATTATCCACACAGGCAGCATCAGGAAGCATGCCTGATATTGTACAGATGGATTACCTTTACATTTCTACATATGCAAAGAATAATTCACTTGCAGATCTTTCAGAATATGTAGACAGCGGTGTTATCGATACAAGCACTATCGATAAGAATATCATGAAGACAGGCGATTCAAACGGCAAGACGGTTGGTATCCCTCTTAGTACTACAGCACTTGCGGTAACATACAATCCGACAGTTATCGAGCAGGCTGGAGCTGAAGTGCCTTCAGATGACTGGACATGGGATGATTATATTACATTAAATGAAAAAGTTGCAAAGTCAACAGGAAAACCTAGTGCACTTGCAGCAACAGCCGGTATCTTTGGCGATGTAAATATCTTCAATTACTGGGTAAGATCACAGGGTGAGTCATTATTCAATGAGGATGGAACAGCACTTGGATATGACGACGATAAGATTACATCTGATTTCTTTGATATGTGGAAAAAGATGGCTGATGATAATGTAGCTCCTGATGCAGATGAGCAGACACAGATAGCATCTCTTGGAAAAGAAGGTTTACCGATTGTTACTGACGAAGCTGCTACAGATATCGAGTGGAATGCATTCCCAACAACAGTCAGCTCAGCAAATCCTAACCTTAAGCTTGCAGTAATGCCAAATGCAAAGGATTCAGGATTATGGCTTAAGCCTGGTATGTTCTTCAGCGTATCTGAGACATCAAAGGTTAAAGAAGAGTGTGCTAAGTTTATTAACTGGTTTGTAAACTCAAATGAAGCAAATGAAATTCTCTTAGGAGAAAGAGGAACACCTGTATCATCAGATGTACGTGATAATCTTATTGAACGTGACAAGCTTTCAGAGCAGCAGAAGGAAGCTTTTGAGTATACAGACAAGGTATCAGCAGTTGTAGGTGAGACTCCGGCAGCAGATCCAAGTGGAATTGCTGAGGTTAATGAGGCATTTGCATCAGCCGGAAACAGTGTATTATATGGTCAGCTCACATCTAAAGAGGCTGCTAAGCAGTTCCGTGAGAAGGCTAACGCAATTCTTGAGAGAAACAACGCTCAATAGAATATAAAAGCAGAAAGGTGGAAACTTTAGATGAAGAAAAAGGCTAAAGGAAAAAGCATCTATAAGAAGCAGGATAATATAGCCGGATATGTCATGCTGGCACCGTGGATGTTTGGATTTTTACTGATGTGGTTCATACCGATGTTGATATCAATCTATTATTCATTCACCAACTTCAACCTGCTAAATGATGCAAAGGTCATAGGATTTGATAACTATATACGTATCTTTACACAGGATGAGACATTCAGACAGGCGCTCAAGGTAACATTCATATACGTATTGTTCCTTGTGCCGCTAAGACTCGCATTCGCGTTACTTGTAGCAATGCTTCTCAACAAGAAGCATAAATGTCTCGGCTTATATCGTACAATTTATTATATTCCTTCGATTATCGGTGGAAGTATCGCAGTATCAATTGTATGGAGACAGATTTTTGGAAACCAGGGTGTTGTAATGTCATTACTCTCAGTATTTGGCATAAACCAGAAGGCATCATTCCTTGGAAACCCACATACAGCACTTGGAGTAATCATACTTATGGGTGTATGGCAGTTTGGATCATCAATGCTTATTTTCCTTGCAGCCTTAAAGCAGATTCCGGGTTCACTTTATGAGTCTGCTATGGTTGATGGTGCAAAGCAGTGGACAATGTTCTGGAAGATTACACTTCCAATGCTTACACCAACCATATTCTTCAATCTTATTTTACAGATTGTAAACGGATTCCGTGTATTCACGGAGAGCTACGTAATCACAGATGGTGGTCCTTTGGACAGTACATTATCATATGTATTATATCTGTACAGAAGAGCATTTACATACTTTGATATGGGTTATAGCTGTGCACTTGCATGGATACTTGTAATCATTATTGCGGTATTTACTATCGTATTATTCAAGACACAGAATAACTGGGTACATTATGAGACAGGAGGAGACGAATAACATGGGAATGAAAGAAAAGAAAACACTTAATTCAGTGTTATTTCACGTAGTAACATGTGCGATAGGTCTTATCATGATCTACCCGCTGCTGTGGCTCTTTGCCAGCTCAATGAAAAGCAATGCTACGATGTTCAAGGATGCGTATTCGCTCATTCCGGAGCAATTCGATCTGGTGACAAACTATAAAAGTGCATTAGCAGGTGTAGGAGGAGTGTCTTTTTGGACATTCCTCGGCAACACCGTAATAGTAACTGTAGTAGGTGTTATAGGATGTGTAATGGTTTCACTTTTCGCAGCTTATGCATTTACAAGAATTAAATTTAAGGGATCAAATTTCTGGTTTTCATGTGTAATGATAACTATGATGATTCCTTCACAGGTAATGGTTGTACCTCAGTACATCGTACTTAAAAAATTAAACCTTATTGATACAAGAATAGCACTTATACTTCCATGGTTCTTTGGAGCGGCATTCTTCATCTTCATGCTGGTACAGTTTTTCAGAGGTGTACCAAAGGAGCTTGATGAGGCAGCAGAGATCGATGGTTGTGGAAGAATAGCAATCCTCTTTAGGATCCTTGCACCGGTTGTAAAGCCTTCTATTATTACAGCTTCAATCTTTGCATTTTACTGGATTTGGCAGGATTTCTTCCAGCCACTCATTTTCATGAGTACAACAAGCAAGTTTACACTATCACTTGCGCTTAATATGTTCCTTGATCCTAGTACATACAATAACTATGGCGGACTTTTCGCTATGTCAGTGTTATCGCTGTTACCAACTATCATATTCTTCATCATATTCCAGAGATATCTGGTAGATGGAATCGCGATGGATGGTATTAAGGGTTAAGATTATTTAATAGCTTTGGAGGAAACCATAATGGAAATGACATTAAGATGGTACGGTTCAAAATTCGATACAGTAACACTTGAGCAGATAAGACAGATTCCCGGAGTAAAGGGTGTTATCACTACATTGTATGATACACAGCCCGGAGAAGTATGGAGCAGAGAACGCATCAAAGCTATGAAGGATGAGGTGGAGGCCGCCGGCCTCCATGTATCTGGAATAGAGAGCGTCAATGTTCATGATGCTATCAAGACCGGTGTACCGGAGAGAGAACAGTATATAGATAATTATATAGAAACACTTGAAAATCTCGGAAAAGAGGACATACATCTGGTATGTTACAATTTTATGCCTGTATTTGACTGGACAAGGACAGAGCTTGCAAGAAAGCGTCCTGACGGTTCTACAGTACTTGCATATAATCAGGATGCAGTTGATGCATTGGACCCGGAGAAAATGTTTGATTCCATAGCAGGAGATGCCAATGGAAGCATTATGCCGGGCTGGGAGCCGGAGAGAATGGCTCACGTAAAAGAGCTTTTTGAAATGTATAAGGACATTGATGATGAGAAGCTTTTTGAAAATCTTAAATACTTTTTGGAGCGTATTATGCCGGTTTGCGACAAATACGATATAAATATGGCAATTCATCCGGATGATCCGGCATGGAGTGTGTTTGGACTTCCAAGAATCATAATCAACAAAGATAATATCCAAAGAATGATGAAAATGGTTGATAACCCGCACAACGGAGTGACCTTCTGTTCAGGCTCATATGGCACAAATCGTGAGAATGATCTGCCTGATATGATTCGTTCATTAAAGGGACGCATTCACTTTGCACATGTGCGCAATCTGAAGTTTAATTCAGACAGGGATTTTGAGGAAGCAGCACATTTATCAGCAGATGGAAGCTTTGATATGTATGAGATCATGAAGCATTGTATGATATAGGCTTTGAAGGACCTATACGTCCGGATCATGGAAGAATGATCTGGGGAGAGGTGGCAATGCCGGGATACGGATTATATGATAGAGCACTTGGTGCAGCTTACCTGAACGGACTTTGGGAAGCGATAGATAAGTCATCAGCAAAATAATAATAAGAGAGGGCGAGTCGAGATGAAACTGACATTAGAGGGCATTTCAGATAGAAAAGAATGGGAGCAAAAAGGCTATAAGCTCCCGGAATATAACATTGAAAAGATGAGAGAGAACACCAAAAGTAAGCCATTCTGGATTCATTTCGGAGCAGGAAATCTGTTTCGTGCATTTCATGCCCGTGTAGTACAGAATATGCTGAATGTTGGTGCAATAGACAGAGGACTTGTTGTGGCAGAGGGCTTCGATTATGAGATCATAAAGAAGATGTATGAGCCTCATGATAATCTTGGACTTGTTGCGACACTCAAGTCAGACGGAAGCATCGATAAGGATGTGGTAGCAAGTGTAGCAGAGGCTCTGCCGCTTGATTCCGCAGAGAGAAAGCATACAACAGATTAAAAGAAATTTTTGCCAATGACTCATTGCAGATGGCAACATTTACAATAACTGAAAAAGGCTACAGCCTGGTTAATGCAAAGGGTGAGACAATGGCAGATGTGGCAGCAGACTTTGAGGCAGGCCCGGATAAGCCATCAAGCTATATGGCAAGGTCGCTTCACTTTTGTACAACAGATATGTTAACGGAGCAAAGCCTATTGCAATGGTAAGTACAGATAACTGTTCACACAATGGTGACAAGCTTTATGCCGCTATAGATGAATTTGCAAAGGCATGGAGTAAAAATGGCGTGGCAGAAGCAGGCTTTGCGGATTATGTTAATTCAGATAAGGTGTCGTTTACATGGAGCATGATTGATAAGATTACACCTCGTCCTGATGCAAATGTAGAGAAAATGCTGCTTGATGACGGAGTTGAGGGTCTTGATCCGGTTATCACATCAAAAAATACATATGTAGCACCGTTTGTCAATGCGGAAGAGACTGAGTATCTTGTTATTGAGGATAAATTCCCTAATGGCAGAGAGGCGCTTGAGGCCGGTGGACTCATGTTCACAGACCGTGAGACTGTTGATAAAGTGGAAAAGATGAAGGTATGTACGTGTCTTAATCCTCTTCACACAGCACTCGCAATATATGGATGTCTGCTTGGATATGACAAGATATCTGAGGAGATGAAGGATGATGATCTTAGAAAGATGATAGAGATAATTGGTTACAAGGAAGGACTTCCTGTTGTGGTAAATCCCGGTATCCTTGATCCAAAGAAATTCATAAAAACAGTACTTGAGGTAAGACTTCCAAATCCATTCATGCCTGATACACCACAGCGAATTGCCACTGATACATCACAGAAGCTTGCAATACGTTTTGGTGAGACAATAAAGGCATATATGGCATCAGATGAGCTTGAAGCATCAGATCTTAAGCTTATTCCGCTTGTATTTGCAGGATGGCTCAGATATCTCATGGCAGTGGATGATAACGGAAATGCATTTGAGCCTAGCTCAGATCCAATGCTTGCCGAGCTTACACCATATCTTAAGGATATAAAATGGAATGATGAGCAGGCAGAGAAAAAGATACTTCCAATTCTTGCAAAGAGTGAGATATTTGGTGTAAACCTTGCAGAAGCAGGTCTTTTATGCCGAGTTGTAAAATATTTTAAGGAACTTATTGCAGGTGTTGGTGCCGTAAGAACAACTTTACACAAGTACGTGTCTAATAATTAATTATAGATTTTATACTTCATGTTTATGGAGGAATGACAATGAATATATCAGAAAGCATAGAAAAACTCGGAGTAGTTCCGGTTGTAGTATTAAATGATGCCAATGATGCAAAGCCTCTTGCAAAGGCTTTGTGTGAGGGCGGGCTGCCATGTGCGGAGGTTACCTTCCGTACAGCGGCAGCAAAGGATTCCATAAAGATTATGACAGACGAATATCCTGATATGATTGTAGGTGCAGGAACGGTCCTTACAACAGAGCAGGTGGATGAGCCATGGAAGCAGGCGCAAAATTTATTGTAAGTCCAGGCTTTGATCCTGAAATTGTGGATTACTGTATAGAAAAGAATATTCCGGTATTTCCGGGATGCTCTACGGCAACAGAGGTGGCTCAGGCTGTGAAGAGAGGCCTTAAGGTAGTTAAGTTTTTCCCGGCAGAAACATCAGGTGGCATTAAAGCCATAAAGGCACTTGCGGCACCATATGCAGGAACACGTTTTATGCCAACAGGTGGTATAAATGCAGGCAATCTGGCTGATTATCTGTGTAATGACTGCATCATTGCATGTGGAGGCAGCTGGATGGTAAAGGGTTCTATGGTAGAGGACGGTGAGTTTGACAGGATTGAGCAGATGACCAAAGAAGCTGTAGAGCTTGTAAATAAGATTCGCGCATAGAACTCAATTATTGGAAGGATGGATAAATACCATGAAAAAATTTATGGATGATGATTTCCTGCTTGAGACAGAGACAGCAAAGCTGCTTTTTCATAAATATGCAAAAAACACACCGATTATTGATTATCACTGTCATATAGATGCGAAGGAAATCGCTGAGGATATAAGATTTGAAAATATTACGCAGGTCTGGCTGGGTGGTGATCACTATAAGTGGCGTCTGATGAGAGCAAATGGTGTAGACGAGAAATACATCACAGGAGATGCTTCTGACAGGGAAAAATTCCAGAAATGGGCTGAGACACTTCCGAAGGCTATCGGAAATCCACTTTATCACTGGAGCCATCTGGAGCTTCAGAGATATTTTGGATATCACGGAGTGTTAAATGGTGATACAGCTGAAGAAGTGTGGAATAAATGCAATGCCGTATTGCAGCAGGAGGATATGAGTGCACGTGGAATGATTCTTAAATCAAATGTGACTCATCTGTGCACTACAGACGATCCGGCTGATTCACTTGAATGGCACAAAAAGATAAAAGCTGATAAGAGCTTTAATGTGCAGGTGCTTCCGGCATGGAGACCTGAGGCAGCAATGAAGATTGCCGATAAGGGCTTTGCTACATATGTAAGAAGGCTTGCAGGTGCTGCAGAGATGGATATAGGCAGCTATGATGATTTTAAGGCTGCATGATAAAGAGGCTTGAGTTTTTTAATCAGATGGGATGCCGTGCGAGCGACCACAGTCTTGACTATGCAATGTATGTCCCGGCAACAGCCGCAGAGATAGAGGATATATTTGCATCAGCGCTGGCAGGTGAGGATATCACCTACGAAGAAGACCTGAAATTCAAGACAGCATTTCTGCTCTTTATAGGCAGGGAATACAAGAGACTTGGATGGGTAATGCAGCTGCACTATGGTGTAAAAAGAGATAATAACAGCAAAATGTTCAAATCATTTGGTGCAAATGCGGGCTGCGATTGCATTGACAGCTATACACCGTCAGCACAGCTTGCGGATTTATTAAACGGTTTACAGGAAGCCGATGCTTTACCAAAGACCATACTTACAGTCTGAATCCTATAGACAACGCTGCTATAGGATCTGTGATGGGATGCTTCCAGCATGGTCCGGAGGCAGGTTATATACAGCAGGGAAGCGCATGGTGGTTCAACGATAATAAGACAGGAATCACTGAGCAGCTTACTTCACTTGCTAATCAGGGACTGCTTGGCTGTTTTGTAGGTATGCTGACAGACTCAAGAAGCTTTGTATCATACACCAGACATGAGTATTTCCGACGTATTCTTTGTAATCTGATAGGAAATCTGGTAGAAAATGGAGAATATCCATATGATGAAAGCACGCTTGGTAAGCTTGTTGAGGATATCTCATACAATAATACAAAGAATTATTTTCATTTTGCATAAAAGTATAAGAATACTTATCTGAGGATATATATTATGAAGAAAACACTATTATTTGGTGAGCCGATGGCTCTGCTTATCGCTGATGAACCCGGACCACTTGAAAAATGTGAGCATTTCACAAGAAGTATGTCAGGTGCTGAAGTAAATGTAGGAATAGGTCTTACAAGACTTGGGCACAAGGTGGAATATCTGACCAGATTGGGAGATGATCCATTTGGACATTATATTTATGAACAATTGCATAATCAGGGCATTGGCACTAGCATGATAGAATATGACAGTGTTTTTAAGACCGGTATCCAGTTAAAGGAGCTTGTTGCTGATGGTAGCGATCCGAAAGCACCATACTACAGAAAATGCTCAGCTGCATCACATATATGTGCAGACGATATAGATAAAATTGATCTGACAGATGTGGAGCTTGTACATGTGACCGGAATTCCGCCTGCACTTTCGCAAATGGCGATTGAAGCAACAGTAAGGCTTATGGAGCGGGCAAAGGAGAATGGAATCATGCTTACATTTGATCCTAATCTGCGTCCGGCACTTTGGAATAGTGTTGATCATATGATTGATGTGATAAATAAGCTTTCAGTAAGCGCAGATGTGGTTCTTCCGGGAATAGGAGAGTGTGAGATACTGCTTGGAACTAGGAATAAAGAGCAGATTGCTGCATTTTATCATTCTCATGGTGTGAAAATTGTTGTCATCAAGGATGGCAAATGGTGCCTTTGTATCAGGTAAGAATGGAGAAAGCACCACACAGATAAATGTTCCGGGGTATCGCATAGAACATGTTGTAGATACGGTAGGTGCCGGAGACGGCTTTGCGGTGGGCTTCATCAGCGGTATGCTTGAAGGACTTCCGGTTGAAGCCTGTGCAAAGAGAGCCAATGCAATCGGTGCAATACAGGTACAGCATCGTGGTGACAATGAAGGACTGCCTGATCGTGTAAAGCTTGAAGCAGCAATGCTTACAATGAAACAGTAAAAAGTAAGATGTTAAAATAAAAAATGTAAAAAAGTATATTATAAAAACCATCACTGAAATATGTGGTGGTTTTTTGTTTGAATTAATCATATCTGAATAGTCGGATATTTTCAGAGCAAATATCGGTTTTTTGCATTCATTTTATTAGAAGTGATTAGTAAAATTATACATATTTTAAAGAATATGGAGGGCAAATAATGCAAAAACAAACAAATTGGCGAGGGCGTTTACTGACATGTGTGCTGGCTGCAGGGATGCTTATGACATCCGTACCGGTATATTCAGGTTCAGTAGCCGTTGAGGCAGCTTCTGAAACGAAAACGACGAAGATTGACTTTTCAACTATGAAAAACCTTGATAACCTTCCGGATAACTGGAAAATTCAAAATGGCTCAGGAAATAGTCAGCTTGTCGATGATTCAGAGAATGGTAAAGTGTTAAAATTGTCTAAAACTAATTCGGGCAATGAAATAAGCTTGAAAAACAGTAAGCTTGATATAAACGAAAATGAATATCGTTACGTATCAATAGAGACTAAAATAAAGATGGGTAGTGAAACGCATGCAAATCAGTTTTCTATTCCATACATAAAGGATAGCAAAGGTAATACTGCCTACACACTATATGCAGATGGTAACTGGTCATCCTATAAGTCTCATGTGAATGGAAAAAATACACTTGAAGCCGGAAAAATAAGCGTTGATAAATGGCAGGATATTCGTATGGATATTGACCTGAAGAAGGATACTTTTAGGGTGACAATAGACGGAGAGTGTGAGCTTGCAGGTGTAAATGCCAGAGCAAAAACAGATAACCTGAGTGAAATTTCTTTTTATGCCGACAGCTGGAATACAGGAACTATATACATAGACTCTGTAGAGGTGACTGCAGAAAAGGAGCGAACACAAAGTGCAACATTTTATGTGAGCAATAACGGAGACGATTCAAAGGCCGGAACTTCACCTGAGACTGCATGGAAATCACTGGATAAAGTAAATTCACAGCACTTTATTGCTGGTGATAAAATTCTGTTTGAATGCGGTGGAGAGTGGAAAAATCAGACTCTTTTACCACAGGGCAGTGGCGATGAAAACTCAAAAATTACAATAGGAAGTTACGGAAGCGGTAATCTGCCAAAGATTTCTACAAACGGAAAGATGAAAGATGCATTGTATCTTTGCAATCAGCAGTATTGGGATATAAGCAATCTGGATATTTCAAATACAGTTGAAGGCTTTGCTATGACATCTAATGGACAGATTCCGGAAGGAAATGTATCTAAAAGAAATGAAGAAAACGGAAGACTGCTTGGTGAATACAGAGGTATTCATATTGCAGGACGAGATGTGGCCACATTAAAGGGATTTCACATTCATGATCTGAAGGTGCATGATGTAACCGGTGTAGTATCATGGATTGGAGATACAGGACTTAGAGATGCAGGTATATACAACAATGCAGGCCTTGACAATTCCAAGAGAACAGGAGGTATCCTCATTGAATGCTTAAGTCCTACAGCCAATCAGGCTACACAGTTCAGTGATATTGTTATAGAGAAAAACTCTTTTATCAACAATTCATTTGGAGCTGTATCTATAAAACAGTGGAATGGTTCTGGAAACCAGTATGGAAAAAATCCGGGATGGGCTAACAGGAGCCGGGCAGGTGGAGCACCGGATTATGCTGATTCAAACTGGAAACCACATAGTAATATTGTGATACAGGACAATTACATAAATCAGGGAGCATCAGCATATGCATGTAATGGAATTTATCTCACCAGCAGTAAAGATTCGGTTATCCAGCGAAATCTTCTTGAGCATATAGGAACATGTGGAATAGAGCTTTATTTTACAGATAATGTTGCTGTACAGTACAATGAAATTTCAGATGTAGTTAAAAAGGGCGGTGGAGCAGATGACAATGCCATTGATCCTGACTGGAGAGCAACAAATGCACTTATCCAGTACAACTATATACATGATTGCGGTGAGGGATTACTACTCTGTGGAGTACAGTACAATTCAGGTGTGATCAGATATAATCTGGTTCAGGATTGTGGAAGAAGCTACGTACATTACTCAATGGGAAGCGGATATTTCCAAATATACAACAATGTATTCTATCGCAGTGCAGATGGAAACGGTACAAGCAATTTCGACCCATGGGGAAATGGAAAAGCTACATATTTTAACAATGTATTTTATGATGGAAAGAAACAGGGCTTTTCATTTAGCGGAGGTTCAAGCTTCTCATATTATAATAATGCGTACTATGGAACCAATGCTCCCGGAAAAGACTCAAATCCGATAAAACTTACTGAAGATCCATTTAAAGGAGCAGCCCCATCTATGTACAGAAAAGGAACTCTGTCTACAGGAGTATTACTTGAAGCCAATGGACTTATGCCAAAAGACGCTTGCGAGCTTATAGCAGCAGGTGTGGACAAGGATGCTAATGGAGTAAGCATTGACGAGGGCTTAAAAGCAAAAGGAACATATTTTAATTTCACACCATTAGCAGAAGCAAATAGAACTACATTTAATAATGAGATTGAGATAGAAAGAAAAGATTATCCTCTCTTTGAAAAAACAGGAGAAGAAGCAACAATTAATACTGCAAAAACACAGAGAACAGCAGATTCATCAAAACCGACCATCGGAATATTTGAAAAAGCGATGGATGAGAATGCGGTAATTCTTAAGGGCATTGTATCTGATGGACTTAATCCAAAAGCAAACGCATCTGTAAAGATTGAGTCAGCAGGTAAAACAATCGAGACTAAAACAAATGAAGCCGGTGCATATGCCGTGTATAGTGGACTTGCTGAAGGTAAGGTAAAAGTAACAATAGTGACTGAGGACGGTGAAGATATTGTGCAGGAGTTTACTCTTGTAAAAGGTACAATAACTAACGGAGATATCAAGGTTTCACTTGTACCAATGCCTGATGAATTGCAAATAAAGCATTTGATGAAAGCTTTGATGATGGAACATCAGATGTATTTAAGTTTGACAAAGGTGCACAGATAACCGACGGCAAGCTTCTCTTAACAAAGAGCATGGGGAATGCAACTGCCGGAGTATCATATTTTAGTGATGAAATCGCTGCGCAAAGTGGTGTGGATTTTAGTTTTGACTGGAATGCTAAAGATGGCGGAAATAAGATGGGACTTGAATTCAGGGATTCATATGGAAGATTACTTTTTGCAGTTTGCTCCGCACCATCTAAAAGCGAGCTCAGAACATCAACAACAGGAGATTCAGTGGATGATTCAAAGGCTGCCTCAGCATCAGAGCCTTCATGGTCAGCAGTAAAAATGAGTAATGACAAGACATACACATTCCGCGTTCATGCTGATTTTACAGCAAAGACCGTAAGCTGGCAGCTTAAAGAAAAAGACGGTGATGTCTTAGCACAGAAGCTTAATGTACCTACAGATGCAGTAAATCTGTCAAAAATGAATATTTGCAGCTGGTGGGATTCAAAAATACAGTATGTAGACAACTTCAAAATGACAGTGAAGGATTCTAAAATAAAGCTACAGTTAAAAGATAAGAAATTATACGCCTTCGGAGACAGCATTGTAGCCGGACATAAATATGAGAAAGCAAGCTTTATAAACTTTGTGTCATCAAAAGAGGGTATGGATTTAAGCAAGTACGCTGTAAATGGTGCTACAATCATGGACATTGGCTATGATGGAGGACAGATTCTTTCACAGATAAAAGCAGCACCTGAGGAAAAACCAGACTATGTGCTGTTTGATGGTGGAACAAATGATGCAGAGTATATTTTAAATAATGCGGATACATTTGATTATGAGACATACAGGAGCGCATTTGAAAGTACGGTAAAGGCGATTCAGGATAAATGGGCTGATACACCTGTTGTTTATGTAGCTGTCCACAAGCTTGGAAGCCGTGATATTGCAGTACAGGAAAAACTCAGAGAAATAGAATTTGAGATATGCAAGCAGTATGGAGTAACAGTTGCAGACATATACGATAAGCTTGACACAAGCGATACAAACAAGAAGAATGATTACACGTTTGATAATCTTGCAGGCAATGGATTACCGGGAATCAATGGCTCAGGAACACATCCAAACCTTAAGGCTATTGAAGAATTCTATGTACCGGTAGTAAGCCAGGTATTTGAGAAATTCGTAGAACCGAGCCAGCCGGAGCAGCCGAGTCAGCCGGAGCAGCCAAGCCAGATTGAGGAGCCGTCTGCAGATAAAAATACAGGTAACAATAATGTAAATAAGAAAGTGACAAAGCAAAATCAACAAAAGCAGTAAAATCTAATGACAGTGGAAAAGCCGGTTATTGGATATTAATTGGAGCATTTGCGATGGTGCTTGTTATATTTGCTGTAAGAAAAATAAACAAAATAAAATGTGAATTGTAAAAGACTGTTGTTCTTAATTGAGCAACAGTCTTTTTCGGGTAGTGCAGGAATCTGACTTGTAAACATACGCCAATTAAAAAGTATGTTATTTACAAGTTAAAAATCAGATTTGTACGTTTAAAAAAGAGTTATTTTTGTTTAATATAGAAATAGAGTAAATATTCAGTAAAGAAATTAATAAAAGAAATGAGAAAATATGGAAATATATGATTTAATACTTTTTGCGGGGCAGTCAAATATGGCAGGGCGTGGGATTGTGACAGATAAATGGCCGCAAAAGGCACCTGTTTTAGTAAAAGGTGCAGGATATGAGTATCGTGCAATAACTGCACCGGACAGACTTTGCCCTATAGAAGAACCATTTGGCGCAGATGAAAATAATCCTGATGGTATATTTGAACCGGGAATGAAAACCGGGTCGATGGTTACAGCATTTGTCAATGAATATTATAAGCTGACACATATACCGGTCCTTGCAGTGTCGGCCAGTAAGGGTGGCTCTTCTATCAGTGAATGGCAGGAAAATAATGATTTCTTGTCAGATGCGATAGCACGATATAGAAAAGCCACAGAATATGCGCAGAAAAACCATATAGAGATACGCCATAAATATGTTCTGTGGTGTCAGGGAGAAACTGATGGAGACAGAGCAACTGATATAGAAGCTTATGGCAAATTGTTTATAAATATGTTTTCGCAGCTGCAGGGAGCCGGAATAGAAAAATGTTTTATGATAACGATTGGCGAATATAATGGTGAGCTTGGATACGAAAATAATTATGTGAATATCAGGAATAAACAGCTTGATATTGCAAAAAGTATGGAAAATATTGTGCTTGTATGTGATGAATTTCACAAAATGAAAGCCAGAGGACTTATGAAAGATGACTTCCATTATTATCAGGAGGCATATAATGAAGTTGGCACAATTGCCGGAAAAACAGCAGGCGCATTTGTTATGGATTCTTCTTTAGGAGGAAAAAATGATGCAAAATAAATTCTTTACACTAAGTTATGATGACGGAATAACACAGGATAAGAGATTAGTGAAAATTTTTAATAAGTATGGAATCCGGGCAACGTTTAATATTAACTCTGAGCTACTGGGAAACCCCGGATATCTTCGACGCGAGGATATGTGGATCAGTCACAATAAAATTGAGCCGCGTGAAGTGGCAGAGCTGTACAGGGGACATGAGGTAGCTGCACATACGCTGACACATCCGTTTTTACCGGAGCTTGATGATGAAGAAATTATACGGCAGATAGAAGAAGACCGTAAAAATCTTGAAAAGCTTCTTGGAAAAGATATTGTCGGATTAGCTTATCCGGGCGGTGGAATAGGTGGTGTAAATACTAACGAGCATATTATTAGTCTGATAAGGAAAAATTCTAAAATCAAATATGCCAGAACCACTATATGTAATGGAAGCTTTGATACACAGGATAATTTGCTTGAGTTTCATCCAACGGCATATCATCTCAATTTCGATGAAATAATGGAATTGGGAGAAAAGTTTATAAAACTAAAAACAGAAGAAAAGAAGATATTCTATGTCTGGGGACACAGCTATGAGCTGGATTACCATGACAGTTGGTCAGATATAGAAAGATTCTGTAAATGATGAGTGGATATGATGATATATGTTATGCCACAAACAAAGAAGCATTATTGGGGTAATTTTTTTGTTTATAGTGCACGATAAGCAATTATTATAAAATAAAAGTAAAGGAGAACAAAATGAATAAAATTACTAGAAGATTAGCTGCACTTGGTCTTGCAGCTACAATGGTGGGGTCATTGGCAGCCTGTGGTGGTAATTCATCAGATACACAGACGCAGCCGGTGGTGATAACGTAACAATTAAATTTACATGGTGGGGTAATCAAACTAGACACGATTATACCCAAAAAATACTTGATAAGTATACTGAGCTTCATCCGAATGTGAAATTCGAAGCTATTCCTGCAGGATGGGATGGATACTTTGACAAGCTGTCAACACAGGCCGCATCAGGATCTATGCCTGATATTGTACAGATGGATTATTTATACCTTACAACTTATGCAAACAACAATTCAATTGCAGATCTTCAGCCATATGTTGACGATGGAACAATCGATGTGTCACAGATTGCCGACAATGTAGTGGATGCAGGAAAGGTAGACAAAAAACTTGCCGGTATCGTTGGTGGTACAGGTACGGTTGCAATAGGATATAATCCGGAAGTATTTAAAGAGGCAGGAATTGAAGAACCAAATCAGGATGGCAGTGCGTGGACATGGGATGAATTTGTAGAGACTGCAAAGACTATTAAGGAGAAAACCGGAAAATACGGAATATGTTCAGGTGTTGCAGATGATACAAACATCTTCAATTACTGGGTAAGATCACATGGGGAGCAGCTTTTTAGTGATGATAACAAATCATTGGGATATGATGATGATCAGATTCTTGTTGATTACCTTGACATGTGGAAAGATTTAATGGATTGTGACGCAGAACCGGATCCGGATGAGTATACACAGATTCAGTCTCTGGGACAGGAGGCAGGTCCGGTGGTAACTGGTGATGCAGCAATGCTCAATGAAAATAATAACTATGCTAGTAAGATGAGCAGTGCAAATCCTAACCTTAAGGTTACGATTCCTCCGGTTAGTGATATAAACAAAAAAGCGATATGGAATAAGCCTTCATATATGCTTTGCATCTCAGAAAAATCAAAAGTTAAAAAAGAGGCAGCTGAATTCATTAACTGGTTTATTAATTCAGAGGAGTCAAATGATATAATGATGGCTGAAAGAGGAGTTCCTTCACCACAGAATATCAGAGATCATCTTCTGGATTCGGGAAAACTTAACGAGAAGCAGCAGGAGATGTTTGAGTATGCTGATCAGGTAGTAGAGTACACCGGCGATACACCGGATCCGGATCCGATGGGAATCTCTGAGGTAAGCAAGAGTCTACAGGATTGTGCGTATAGCGCATTCTATGGAAATATTACTACAAAGGAAGCTGCAGAAAAATTCAGAAAAGAAGCAAATGAAATCCTTGAGCGTAATAATTAATAGAATATAAAAATATCGGAAACATTTATATTGAGCTGATGGTTTATGATTTATTTCATGACTATCAGCTCTTGTTTGAATATTGTGAATTATAATATGATATGAGGGTGATATGAGGGTCAAAAGGTATTTTGCCCCTTATTTATGATTAAACTGTCAAATGGAGTTATCAGCTTAATTGTAATCCAGGATTCCATACCCGCTATCTTGGATAAGCGTAAAAGTTAATAGTTATCAGTGTAAAAGAAAGGTATGGATTTTCTTTTACAAATGAATTGAGACTGACTGGATAGTTGGTCTCTTTTCTGTTATGCTTTGATTTCTGGCGGCTGGAAAGGAGTCACCATGTCAAAGTTTTTATCTTATGAAGATCGAATGATTATTGCTCAACGCCTTCAGGAGAATGTCTCCTTTGGGGCAATTGGTACAGAGTTAGGAAAGGACCGTACAACCATTGCCAAGGAGATAAAAAAGTATTCCTATGACAGGAAAAGCGGTCGTCCTGGATATCCGTATAACCCTTGTAAATTCCGTGCTACATGCAAAGCAAAAAGGATTTGCGGAACAAGCTGTACACACCAATCCGCTTACAAATGCAGCCTGTGCTCTGAATGCACCTTACATTGTTCTGACTTTGTAGAAGATGTCTGTTCTGTCAAAAATAAGCCGCCTTATGTTTGTAATGGCTGCAGTCAGCTGCCGAAATGTACGTTATTGAAACGTATTTATGATCCGGCAGATGCACATGAGAGAGCACACCATGCTGTTTCGGAAGCCAGAACCGGTATCATGTCAAACGAAGATGATATTGCAAGAATTAACCAGATCATCAGCCCTTTGGTTAAAAACGGGCAATCACCTCATCAGATCTATCTGGATCATGTAGACGAATTGATGTGTAGTGAAAAGACATTGTATAACTACGTGGATGCCCAGCTCTTTGATATCAGAAATATTGATCTGCCTCGTAAAGTGAAATACCGTCCCCGTTATAAGAAACCAGAATTTAAAGTTGACAGGGGCTGCCGTATTGAACGAAGCTACGTTGACTTTCAAAAATATCTGGGAGCAAACCCGGAAACGACCATTGTACAAATGGATAGCGTGATTGGTCGTGTGGAGGAAAATGTCTTCTTACCATACACTTTGTAGAAAGCAGTCTCATGCTGGCTTTTTTGCGGGACGCAAATACATCAGCCTCTGTAATAGAGATCATAAACTTATTGGATGAAGTCCTTGGGGCAAAAACATTTAATAGCTTGTTTCCGGTTATTCTGACAGATAACGGAAGTGAGTTTTCAAATCCAAAGGAAATCGAAAAACGTAGCACCATTCCATGCAATAGAACAAAGATATTTTATTGCGATCCAAGTGCTCCTTATCAAAAAGGAGCCTGTGAAGTCAACCATGAATTGATACGTCGTATCCTGCCAAAAGGAAGCAGTTTCGATGAGCTGACACAACAGGATATTACTCTGATGATGAACCATATCAATTCTTATAAAAGAAAAAAGCTGAACAACCGTAGCCCATACGAAACATTCAGCTTTTACTATGGAGAAGATGTGCTTAAGAGACTGGGATGCTCACCGGTTGCCGCCGAGAACATCATCTTAAAGCCTAAACTTCTCAAAAAGTAACAAATAAATTTGCTGAGTGCCGCCAGAGCCAGAATAGAACAACTCTATCCAATCAAAAACAGGGATGGATTCTCAGAATACAAAAATTTCGAGAGGGAATTGATCTCTGGTTGTCGTACGCAAATTTATTGCTGAAAATATTATATCATATCGTAATAGAAATGAACATCCGGGAATCTTGCTTACAAACCTGGACTTCCATTTACAAACCGGGAATCTCGGTTACAAAACAGGACTTTCATTTACAAACGGGGATTCTTGGGTTACAAATGGGATTCTCGGGTTACTATTTACCTGACATTTATAACGATTACAACTGATTTATCGAGATACGATAAAAAGTTATTGCAAAACTGAAAACTGTGTAGTACAATTAGCTTGCCGGTAAGTGAAAAATATGAGAAAATAAATACATAGAGAGTAAGGAGGTAGCTATGGACAATAATAATATCGGGGGCATGAATCCCCAACAGTTTTCACAGAACACGCCACAGACTTCACAGCCACATATGGGGGTGTCGGGTATTGAACTGCAGAAGATGCAGCAGGAGGCGGAGCAAAGACGGCGTGAACAAAGCAGGAGAAACGCGGATTTCTTTGGCAGGCTATGTATACCTACGATAATATATGCGCTGCTGTACACCATTTTCCTGTATGAGAATACAGGTGGAATACTTGTTACGTTGTTTGCAATCGTCACAGGAGTATACAGCCTGTATTGTATGAAGATACTTCATATAGAGGCAAAGCCACTCACCATATGGTACAGTGTGATGATGATACTCACAGGCCTTTCGTCAGGCTTGAACGGTAATAAAATTATACAAGGATTTAATTTTTGCTGGATACTTGTGTTTCTTGTTTTTATGCTGCTTCACAATTTCTGCAATGACAGACAGTGGGGGCTCATAAAGTATATCGCTGCGGCATTTCAGGCAGTGTTTGGAGCGATTGGATGTATAGCTGAGCCGTTTATGGATATTGCCGACTATATGAGAAATGAGCGCATGGATAGTGACAATATGGGTAGTGAAAGTGTGGTCGGTGACAGTGCAAATGCAACTGCCGGAGAGGGGCATGTGAAAAAACACAGAATGCTTTATGTGTTTATCGGAATAGCAATTGCCTTTCCTCTGGTTGTGTTGATAGTGGTGCTGCTGTGCTCTGCGGATGCGGTTTTTGCCTCAGTAATAAAGAAAATATTTGCTGATATCAATTTTTTTACAGTGAGCAAGGTTGTATTTCTTTTTGTATTTGCGCTTTTCTCATCGTACTGTGGTATAAAGTATCTGAGCAAGAAGCGTATATCGGATGCACCGGTTGAGACTCCGGCATTTCCGGCTGCAATTGGTATCACTGTAGCTGCAACTATATCAGTGGTATATGTATTTTTCTGTTTTATACAGATTGTGTATCTGTTCGGGGGACTTATGCAGCTTCCAAGTGGTTATACCTACGCCAGGTATGCGAGAGAAGGCTTTTTCCAGCTGCTTTTTGTGTGTATACTGAATGTGGCTATCGTATTGCTCGGAAGTGGATTGTTCAGGAAAAATAAAATATTAAATGTATTTTTAATTTTAATAACTTTATGCACATATATCATGATTGCATCAAGTGCATACCGTATGGGACTGTATGTGTCAGAGTACGGGCTGACAGCCACCAGACTTTGTGTGTTCTGGGCACTTGGAGTGATAGCGCTGTTTATGCTCGGAGTGATTTTATCTATATGTAAGCCTGCTTTTTCGCTATTTCGGTACGGAATAATAGTAATCGGGGTATGTTATCTTGTGCTTGCATTTGCAAGGCCTGATTATCTGGTTGCAAGGTACAATACAGTATGTATGGAGGATACAGACTACAAATATCTGATGTCACTTTCCACGGATGCATCCCCGGCGCTTGCGGCAGATGCGGACTTTATGGAAAATAAGGGTATGGTCACCATGTATGCAAGACAGCTGACAGGTGAGACAAATGACAGCTTAAGACAGCTCAATGTATCTCATATAAAGCTGCACATTTATTCAGGGATAGCATAGATGAGGTAAAGAGCTCACAGCTTATCCTTTTATATGTATATTCGCCTTACGATTCGGGCAGCTATAACAACAATGATACCGGTCTTGATGGCGTGGACAGCATACAGATGGCTATCATGTGTTAAAGGATACAGAAGATGATGACACAGCCAACTATGATTACGACAGTTATAGCATGGATGATACAAGAGTGGCTGCACCGGTATTTTTCAAATGGGTGGATGCAGTCGAGGTGAAGAAGATTTCCGACAGTGAGCGTATCTTCCTTGCAAAGATTCCGAGAAAGGCATTAAAAGGCAAAGATGGAGTGAATATTGAATACAGATTTAATAAAAATGGAGATGTTATATATTCATCCCAGTACAATGTGATTCTTGACAAGAAAAAAGGACTCAACGAGGTGGAGATGTCATACTATGCCGGAACAGATGGCGTGGATGTGCTGAGTACAATATTTATGGAAAGTAATAGTTTAAATTGTATATAATTCAAAGTTGATATGGTGAAGTTGATTAAAAACTGCTATACTTAACATGTAGTATAGGTTGTTAAATTATTTCATTAAGGTAGGAAAATTCATGGGAAGATTTTTAAATCCGGGAAATAAAGCTTTTCAAAAGACATTGAAATCGGAAATATATGTGGATAAAACTATGCTTTTGGCATACACCAATAAGGTTATAGGTTCTGATATGGCATGCATATGCAATAGCAGACCGAGGCGCTTTGGAAAGTCCATCACGGCGAATATGCTTGCTGCTTATTATAGCAGAGGATGTGATTCCTTTGACATGTTTTCCACTCTAAAGGTAGGCAGGCTTGATTCCTTTGAGACAAACCTTAATAAATATGATGTTATTCATATTGATGTCCAGTGGTGCATGATGGATGCGGGCGAAGTGCAAAACACCGTGAAATACATCAATAACGGTATTCTTGATGAGCTTATAATAGCATATGGTGATGTGATACCGGACACTGTTAAAACAGCCTATGGAGCCATGTCTTATATAAACGCAGCCACAGGAAATACCTTTGTTATCATAATAGATGAGTGGGATGTGTTGATAAGAGATGAGGCTAATAATAAGGAACTGCAGGAGGAATATATTAATTTCCTCAGAGGAATGTTTAAAGGGACAGAGCCGACAAAGTATATTGCGTTAGCTTATCTTACCGGCATACTTCCTATTAAAAAGCTAAAAACTCAGTCAGCACTTAACAATTTTGAAGAGTTCACAATGCTTGATGCAGGAGCGCTTGCATCATATATTGGCTTTACAGATGATGAGGTTAAGCAGTTATGCAAAAAGTATGACAGGGATTATGAAGCAGTAAAAAACTGGTATGACGGCTATATGCTTTCGGGTAAACATGTGTATAATCCAAAAGCGGTAGTGAGCGTGATGATGAGAGGCAGCTTCCAAAGCTATTGGTCACAGACCGGCACATATGAATCTCTGATTCCGCTTATTGACATGGATTTTGATGGATTAAGAGCCGCTATTATTTCAATGATTTCAGGAAATGAGATAAAAGTTAGAACAACCACGTTTCAGAATGATATGGTATCATTTAAAAACAAAGATGATGTGCTGACATTGCTTATACATCTTGGATATCTGGCTTTTAATCAGAAAAATCAGATGGCATATATTCCGAATGAAGAGCTTCGCAATGAGCTTATGGATGCAGTTGAGGAAAACAAATGGGATGAAATCATACAGTTTGAGAGACAGTCAATAGATTTGTTTAATGCAACAATAAACAAAGATGTAAATACTGTGGCAGCAAAAATTGAGCAGATTCATATGGAGTATACCTCGGTGATTCAATATAATGACGAGAACTCCCTTAGCAGTGTGTTGGCCATTGCTTATCTTGGAACAATGAACTATTATTTTAAGCCGGTCAGGGAGTTACCGACAGGGCGTGGCTTTGCTGATTTTGTTTATATTCCGAAGCCTGAGTATATAAATGATTATCCGGCGCTTGTTGTGGAGCTGAAATGGAATAAGAATGCGGATACAGCCATGCAGCAGATTCGTGAGAGACAGTATCCGAATTCATTATTGCAATATACGGGAAACGTCCTGCTTGTGGCAATTAACTATGATGAAAAAACAAAAGAGCATGTATGCAAAATTGAGGAATATGCTAAAATACAGAATTAATGATTGAAGATATACAAATACAAATACAAAAACGGACATGGCAGTTTTGCATGTCCGTTTTTGTTTTTGTATAATAAGTATCGGGTATTATGAACCGAGTAGGTTTGCATAAAGCAGAGTAAAATTTAATCAAGCTTTAATATTAATCCTAATATACGCTTTACAGAGGTCTCCATCTCACTACGAGAGATTGCACCCTTATCATAAGCCTTCTTTACACGATCAGGATATCCATTTCCCATCTTAAGATCATTTCCGGCTTTTGTCTCCTTGTAATGCTCGCCACAGGTCCACCAGTCGCTTGTGACCATTCCTTCATAGCCCCACTCATCACGCAGTATTCCTGTCAAAAGATCCTCGCTTTCAGAGGCTCTGTAGCCGTTTATCATATTGTAAGAGGACATAATAGCCCATGGATTTTCATCCTTTACAATCATCTCAAATGCCTTCAGATAGATTTCTCTGGCAGCTCTTTCTGAAACGCGTGAATCGCTGTTTTTGCGGTTGGTTTCCTTGTTGTTCAAGGCAAAGTGCTTGACTGTGGCACCGACATTGTTTGACTGGATTCCGCGTACCATGGCACCTGCGAGCTTTCCTGTGACGAATGGATCCTCTGAGTAGTACTCGAAGTTACGTCCGCAGAGAGGACTTCTGTGAATACAGATGGCAGGGGTGAGCCACAGTGCAAGGTTGTTTTCCTTTAATTCTTCACCGCCGGCGCGTCCTACAGCCTCTAAAACATCCGGGTTCCATGTGCATGCGAGCAGTGTGGAGCATGGAAACGCAGTGGTGCATATACCGACCTCAGGTGCTATGCGCACTCCTGCAGGACCATCTGCTGTCATGACAGAAGGAATACCGTATTCAGGCATATTTCCGATACCGAAGGTATTTGCAACACCGGTATTTGGCTGTCCGCCGAGCAGATGAATGAGATCATCGATGGAAAGCTCTGATACAAATTCATCAAGCGTGATACGTCCTTCCACAACATCCATGATGTCGTGACTGCCGTTTTTAGCCATGCCATCGGCAAAGCGGAAGTATGGGATGGCTCTCTGACCGGGAGCAACACCCTCTGTCAGGGAAGGGTCAATGTTGCCAATAGCTGAGTAGTCGGTGTCAACAGGCTCACTTTGAGGCAGAGCTTCATAGCTTCCGTCAGCGAGCATTCTCTTTGGCAGACTTGTAGGAACCAGCTTTGCTGAAAGCTGCTCGGTAATTACATCATGATTTAATATATATGAGTAATCAGCTTTTGTCACGTCACGGACGCTCGTTCCAACGTATATATCATATGAACCGGCTTCAAGTACATATGCAGATTTTTTAACCTTTCCAAGGTCATCATATGACGCCATATCGTTTATTTCCCATGTGAGGATCATAAGCTGTGATTCACCCGGCTGCAGTTCTCTTGTCTTTTCAAAGGCTGCGAGCTCCTTTGCAGGCTTGCCAAGCTTTCCTTGTGGTTTAGCAATGTATACCTGAACAACCTCTTTTCCGGAGAATTTACCTGTATTTGTCACACGGACTTTTGCGTAGAGCTTATTGGCCTCAGACGTACAGTTGGAATTCACAACGCCGGAAGAAACAGTCTCCACATCAAATGTGGTGTATGAGAGTCCATAGCCAAATGGGTATACAACCTTCTCGGCAGCTCCCGGAATTGTCTCGAAATAGCGGTATCCGACATATATATCATCGGTATAGTCCACATAGTCTCTTGACTCGTGGAAATTGTAAGTAGACGGATAGTCGTCGAGTGATTTGGCAAATGTATCGACAGTTTTTCCGGAAGGATTGCCATCTCCTACGAGAAGCTCAGCGGCAGCGAGCCCGCCTTCAATACCACCCTGTAAGGCAAGCAGTGCTGATTGAATCTGATCATCATAAGCAAACCAAGATGTATCAACCATTCCGCCGACATTTAAAATCACGATTACATTTTTGAAACTGGCTTTTACAGTGTCAATCATCTCCTTTTCTTTTACGGAGAGACAGAAATCACCATCCTTAAAAAGCTCTGCCGACTTTTCGGTCATCTCACGTTCGTAGTCCCAGAGAGCCTTGTTGTTTGGGTCAATAACACTCTTTCTGTCCCAGCTTCTCCGGAGTAGCGGCAGATTGAGATGATAGCAGTGTCGGTATATGCCTGTGCCCTGTTTAAAAGCTCAGCCGGTACATCCGGCTCTATAGTCATGCCGGGTACAGCACCGGCTGCATACTGCTTTTTAATGTCGTTGCGGTAGTAATCACACAGCTCCTCAAATATGCTTATTTTCTCTTTTTGAAGCTTAAGTCCTTCGTAGAGATTGCGGATATATGCAACGGTTACATCACCGCTTCCGCCACCGCCCTTTACATAGTCGAAAGTACCTTTCCAAACAGGGCTACCTTAGAACCCGCTGCAAGAGGGAGTACGTTGTTTTCGTTTTTGAGAAGTACCATGCCTTCCTTGGCAGCTTCCTTTGAAAGCTCTATGTGAGCCTTGCTTCCTGTAACTCTTTCACCATTTGCCCCAAGTGGAAGATTAGGAGTGAATTTGAATCGTGACCATTTGTTCATAGCAGATTACCTTTCTTATATTTTTATTATTTAATGAGCTTCCCATACATTAATATGTCGGGAGCTTGTTCTTTTCGTACAAGATGATTGTAAATTATAAAAGCGATATATACAATTGTGATACTGACATTATTTTAGGTCGATATTGACTTTTTGCGTGAGAGGAGTATATTTTGAAGGTAGAATTTCAAACTATGAATATTTTTTTTTTCGGAACAATTGGATATGCTCAGGCTAATATAGCATGATTAAAGGGTCAAAAGGTATCATAGCATTAAATACGAAGTTTGATTTAGTAAGTCAGGGAGAAAATTATGCAGCAATACACACACGAAAACGTCAGATCAATACCACATCTTCCGATCTACTGCGACAGATACGAGGACTACAGGCAGTTTTCACCGAGGCACTGGCATGACCATATAGAGATAATCTATGTAGTTTCCGGCTCACTGCAGGTTGTCTGCGGTGAAAATGAATATACATTGAAAGAAAATGAATTTTTTGTCATAAATTCAAATAAGATACATGGCACGCAAAGCTATGAAAGAGTCAGGGTGCTTCTGGTGCAGATACCGTATGCATATCTGGACAGCTACATAGACGATTACGGACAAATAAGGTTTAGAGAGTGCTATGAGACCGAGCATGGCAGCAGAAAATATGAGCAGATGAAGTCTCTTCTTAAGTCGATAGCGCATATATACCGGAAAAAGGGCAAGGGCTATGAGCTTCGGCTTATGGCAAAAGTGAACGAATTCCTATATATTTTGTTTACAAATTATTCGTACAAAGAGATGAATGCGGGAAAAGAATCCAGACAGATAGCGCGCCTTAAGGATGTCCTTAGATATGTGGCGAAAAACTATCAGGAGCCAATAGCATTAAAGGAGGCGGCAGACATAGCTTCGCTCAATCAGGATTATTTCTGCCGTATGTTCAAAAAATGCATGGGAGTTACATTTCTTGAGTATGTCAATCAGGTAAGAATCAATCACATACATGAGGAGCTTTTGGCAACTGAGGATTCCATCACGGACATACTGGAGCACAATGGATTTACGAATTATAAGGTGTTCAGCCGGATGTTTAAGGCGCAGTTTGGCATGACACCGAGGGAATTGCGGAAATTACAGGAAAATTAAAATGTCATGAATTGGATGTTTTTGTGCTTTTTTTTGTATATTTTAAGGGTACTTAATCGTTATAGTAATGCTGTGGTTACGTGTTACACTGAAAGGTGTGGACAGTAACATGATGCGAGATAGCAAATAACTATAAATGAAAGGGCTACTTTATGAAAAAAAGAGTATTATCAGCCATGCCGTCACAGACGTTTGCAGAGGGAGCGCTGGATGCGGCGCAGCAGACAGGCGAACTAAGCTATGATGGCTACAAAAAGGTGTGGAGCGATGAGTTTGATGGTGATTCATTAAACCGTGCTGACTGGAATGTGGAGACACATGAAAAAGGATGGGTAAATAATGAGCTGCAGGAGTATGTAGACTCGGCTGAAAACATTCAGGTAAAAGATGGAAAATTAATAATAAATCCGGTCAAAAAAGTTACTGATGGTGATACCGGCTCAACAAAAGGAGTAGTTTCCTATACATCAGGAAGAGTTTCAACACAGAATAAGCAGACCTTCATATATGGACGATTTGAATGCCGTGCAAAGGTTCCAAAGGGACATGGATACCTTCCTGCATTTACATTATCTTAAATCTTGCTGTTGGTGGAAGCTGGGTTGGAAATCCAAACGATGAGACAAGTTTTGAGAATAATCCATATGTGATCGATTATGTCCGTGTATACCAGAAGGATAGCTACGATGAAGATGTTAAACGTCCCGGTAAAGGAAGTTACACTTATATTGTGAGATAAGTTTAGTTATGTCATGAATCTGATATTTTAAGAAATAATTTTGTATAATACACTGCTGCAAAAATGTATATTATATTACGAAAATGGATCACTGCTGAATATACGTTGGAGGCAGTTGTAACCGTAGATCACATAATTAAGTAGAGAATGGAGTAATGAATATGAAATACGGATATTTTGATGAATCAAAAAAGAATATGTTATCACAAGACCTGACACACCGGCACCATGGGTAAACTATCTTGGATCGCCGGAGTATGGAGCAATTGTTTCCAATAATGCAGGTGGATACAGCTTTGCAAAGTCGGGTGCAAACGGAAGGCTTTTGAGATATGTGTTTAATCAGTTCGATGAGCCTGGCAGATATATTTATATCAGAGACAACGACAGCAAGGATTACTGGTCAGCTTCGTGGCAGCCTGTAGGAAAGGATTTGAATGAATACAAGAGTGAGTGTCATCACGGAACAGCATACACAAAGATGATGGCTGATTACAGCGGTATTCATTCAGAAGTAAGATATTACGTTCCGCTGAACAAGACATACGAAGTGTGGAATTTGAGTGTGACGAATAATTCTGATAAGGCAAGAAGCCTTAATATTACAGGTTACGCTGAGTTTACAAACAACAGCAACTATGAGCAGGATCAGGTGAATCTGCAGTATTCACAGTATATTACAAAGACAGTATTTGTGGAGAACAGAGTGCGTCAGATGATCCATGCCAATCTTGACCGCATCGAGGATGGCAAGGAAATTGACAACAAGGATGTGGTAAACAGATTTATCGGACTTGCAGGAGCACCTGTTGACAGCTGGTGCGGTGACAGGGGAGAATTTCTCGGAGAATATCACAGATATGGCAATCCTGTCGGAGTAGAGAGCGGAAAGCTTAACAACCACGGCAACTACAACGAGAATAGCTGTGGAGCAATCACAACAGTATTGGAGCTGGCACCGGGCGAGACAAAGACAATAGCATTCTTAGTTGGAATGATAGATAATGAGACAGCAGGAAAGATTGTTGCTTCTTACACGGATACAAAAGCTGTCTGCGACAAAGAACTTGAGGAGCTTATCGCATACTGGCATGGACAGTTATCACATTTCCAGATTAATACACCAAGTGATGAGTTCAACACAATGATCAATACATGGAATGCATATAACTGTTTCATGACATTTATCTGGTCAAGAGCTGCATCATTTACATACTGTGGACTCAGAAACGGATACGGATACCGTGATACAGTCCAGGATATTCAGGGTGTTATACACCTTGCACCTGAGATGGCTGTTGAAAAGATCAGATTCATGCTCTCAGCACAGGTTGATAACGGTGGAGGACTTCCGCTTGTCAAGTTTACACACAATCCTGGACATGAGGATACTCCTGACGACGCTTCCTATGTACAGGAGACAGGACATCCGGCTTACAGAGCTGATGATGCATTATGGCTTTTCCCAACTGTATACAAATATATATCAGAGACAGGAAATGTAGCATTTATAGATGAGGTCATTCCATTCGCCAACAAGGATGAGGGAACGGTTTACGAGCATTTAAAGAGAGCAATTGATTTTTCGATGAACCACCTCGGAAAACATGGAATGCCTGCAGGACTTTACGCAGACTGGAATGACTGCCTGAGGCTTGGTGCAGATGGAGAGTCAACCTTCGTAGCACTTCAGTTCTACTATGCAATGACTATATTAAAAGAGTTTGCAGCCTATAAGAAAGATGATGAATATCTCGCATATCTTGATGAGAGCCAGGAAAAACTCGGAAAGATCATTCAGGAGCTTTGCTGGAACGAGGACAGATTTATCCGTGGATTTACAGGGGATGGACAGGTTATCGGAAAGCGTGATGATCTTGAGGCAAATATGTGGCTCAACCCACAGAGCTGGGCTGTTATAAGTGGATTTGCAAGTGATGAGCAGGCTGATAAGGCTCTTGAAATGGTATATGAAAGACTCAATACCGAGTATGGCGCCATTCTTATGGATCCTCCATATCATGCTCACGCATTCGACGGAGCACTTGCAGTGATATACAATGCGGGAACTAAAGAGAATGCAGGAATATTCTCACAGTCACAGGGCTGGATAATTCTTGCTGAGGCACTTAAAGGACATGGAGACAGAGCTTTTAAGTATTTTATTGAAAATGCTCCTGCCGCACAGAATGACAGAGCGGAGATAAGAAGACTTGAGCCGTACTGCTATGGACAGTTTACTGAAGGAAAAGCAAGTCCAAACTTTGGACGTTCACATGTACACTGGCTCACAGGAACTGCTTCAACAGTCATGGTTGGATGTGTAGAGGGAATACTTGGTATGCGTCCTGATTTCTATGGACTTCATATTGCTCCGTCTATTCCAAAAGCCTGGGATGGATTTGAGATAGAGAAGGATTTCAGGGGATGCCATCTTCATATAGTTGTAAAAAATCCTGATCATGTTGAGAGCGGATGCAAGAGCCTTCTTGTAAACGGACAGGCGGTTGAGGGAGACTATATTCCAAAAGAGCTTCTTAGCGAGCAGACAGAGATTGAGCTTACCATGTAAATTTTCCGTAGGTGGGATAATGACTGCTATAGTATTGTATATGGTGTGTGAAAATTTGATTTGTAATTGTATAGAGGATTGATTGAAAATATGAAAAATATAGATTTTATAGACAAATACGGAACCTTCAGGATCAAAAATCCCGAAAACTACAGTGGACTGTATCTGCCGCTTGCAGGGGAAAAAGGGCTTAAATCAAGCATTACACCAACTCTCGGCGGAGACAGTAAAACAAGCCAGAATACCTTTCTTCTGGAACCTGTTAGTATAGAAAATCTCCACAACAATAAAGGCACCAGAATTTCTGGTGTCGGATTGTGGGAAAGGGCTTCTGGTCAGTATGCGGATCATCTGCACAGCAGGAGGCCGACAGATTTACAGGTAATCAGGATGAAAGTGAGCTTGAGGCAGGTTTAATGTGGCAGAAGCTGCACCGTGCTTCAAAGATATATGGGTTAGAGGCCGACACAACATCATTTGTCACACTTGATGGAAGCATGGAAGTCATGCTTGTGGAGATCACTAACAAGACAGATGAGACTATGGAGATAGTCCGATCGGGGCAATCCCAATCTATGGCAGAAGTGCTGACAATATCAGGGATCACAGACATGTGACATCACTTTTGCACAGAATAGAAACCACACAATACGGCATTGAGGTTACACCTGTCCTCTCATTTGATGAGCGTGGACACCGGAAAAATGATATAAGCTACTTCGTATATGGATCATCCGGAAACGGAGAAAGTCCTGAGAGTTTCTATCCTACCGTTGAGCAGTTTATAGGAGAGGGAGGCTCTTTCCTTATTCCTGAGGCAGTCAGAACTGAAAAAGCAGGTGCAAAGGCCGGAGAAAAATTTCAGGGAAAAGAAGCAGTCGGAGCAATAAAATTTGCAAACCGTATTATAAAACCGCTGGAGACGGTAAGCTATATCATGCTTGCAGGTCTTACGGAAAAAGAAAATGACATAAATGCCATTACCGGACGGTACCGCAGTGTACTTGAAGTAAAAGAAGAACTAAACACCGTCAAGAAACACTGGATAGACAAGGTAAATATTGATTTTGAGACAGGAAATGCCAAGGAGGACAATTATCTTAAATGGATATGTTTTCAACCTATCTTGCGAAGAATATACGGCTGTTCATTCCTTCCACATCATGATTATGGAAAAGGTGGAAGAGGCTGGAGAGATCTATGGCAGGACTGTCTTGCACTTTTACTGATGGAACCTTCGGATGTCCGCAGAATGATTGTAAACAATTATGGCGGTGTGAGATTGATGGAACCAATGCGACTATTATAGGAAACGAGCCTGGCGAGTTTATTGCTGACAGAAATAACATCACACGTGTATGGATGGATCACGCATTCTGGCCATTTGTAACCACAAAGCTTTATATTGACCAGACCGGTGATACAGATGTACTTTTTGAGCATACGACGTACTTTAAGGATTACCAGTCCATGAGAGGTACAAGCCATGATGAAGCATGGAATACTACATATGGTAACAAACAAAAGACGGCAGGCGATCAGATATATTTTGGAACGGTTTTAGAGCATATTCTGATCCAAAATCTGTGCGCTTTCTATGATGTTGGGGAGTACAACGAGATGAAGCTGCACGGTGCAGACTGGAACGATGCGCTCGATATGGCATGGGACAAAGGCGAAAGTGTTGCATTTACATGTGCATATGCCGGAAATCTGCTTGATATAGCAAAGTGTTTAAGAAATGTGGAAAAAATAAGCGGAATAAACAGGATTGAGGTGTTAGATGAGCTTAAGCTGCTGCTTGCTGATGACGAAATACTTTACAACTGCCCTGACAAAAAGCAGGAGCTTCTCATGAGCTATGCAAAAGCATGTGAGAACTGCACAAGCGGAGGCACTGCTCTTATCCCAATAGCTGCGATTTGCGAAAACCTGGAGCATAAGGCTGAGTGGATGATGAAAAACATCCGCGAAAACGAATGGATATCAGATGGCACGGATGGAGGCTGGTTCAACGGATATTATGACAATAACGGCAGACCGGTGGAAAGATGTGAGAGTGGAGATGTACGCATGATGCTTACAGGACAGGTATTTGCCATCATGAGTGGAACCGCAAAAAAAGAACAGATCAAGGCAATCTGTAATAGTGCAGACAAATATCTGTTTGATCAAAAAGCCGGTGGCTACAGACTAAACACTGATTTTAAGGAAGAAAAGTTTGATCTTGGAAGAATGTTTGGATTTGCATATGGTGAAAAAGAAAATGGTGCTGTATTCTCACATATGGCTGTAATGTATGCCAATGCGCTCTATAAACAGGGCTTTATAAAAGAGGGGTACAAGGTATTAAAGACGCTTCTTGATACTGCGATGGACTTTGACAGAAGCAGGATGTATCCGGGAGTACCGGAGTATTTTGATAATGATGGAAGAGGTCTGTATTCATACCTTACAGGTGCCGCAAGCTGGTACATGCTTACTATGATAACATCTGTATACGGAGTCCATGGAGAGCTTGGAGATCTTGTTATTGAGCCTGCACTCATGCCACAGCAGTATAACGAAAAAGGTGATGCAAAAGTTTCGTTAGAATTTGCAGGTCATGGATTTGATATTTTAGTTCACAATCCTGATAAGCTCGAACCTGGGGATACGCACGTCAAAAGAGCGCTCTGTGATGATGTAAAAGTGGAAAATGTTACAGGAAACAGCGTGCGTATTCCAAAGCATGCTATTGAAATGCTTTCTACAGACAAATGTCATACGGTTGAGATATACATAGAGTGATAGTTTATAAAATTAATAGCGTTTGATATCGTATAATTGGGTATCAGCTAAATAAAATTCCCACGCATGTTTGCGTGGGAATTTTTTGTGCGTAGTACAAGGCATGTGGCATCAGGCTACCACATGGATTTGTAGTACCTGTCGCGATATTTCTTTGGTGTAAGCCCCGTAAAACCCTCGAATATCTGGGTAAAGTGGCTCTGTGATGAAAATGACAGGTAGTTGGCTATATCTATAATCGGCTTATCTGAGTATTTGAGCAGGTGAGTCGCTTTTTCTATTTTCTTTTCCCTTATATAATCACTTATCGAAACACCGAGATTCTGCTTGAATACCCTTGAAAGATAGCTCTCGGAAAGCCTGTGTATGCAGCCAGATCAGCTATTGTGATACGCTCTTTTATGTTGCTGTATATATAGTCAACACACTGGGTAACAGGCTTTGAGAGGATAGACGATTTCTTCTGCAGCACCATCTTACCTGTGAAATCCTTTGCCATCTCGTGATGCAGGTCAGCAACCTGGCGTACGGTGGAGCAGCTGTCCATCTTAAGTATATAGAAGTCACTCAGACGGTATGCCTGCTCAGGCTCGAGTCCTCCATCAATACAGTATCTTGTGATCATGGCGGTTGTGACAACAAAGTGATATTTGATATTCTGTAAAGTATTTCTGGATAATACACCTGTTCCGTCTAGGTGTATAAATGCATCTTCTTTGCAGTTTTTTATTACATATTCCATATCCCCGGTTTTGACTGCGTTATAAAAACTATATTCAATACTTGGAGCACGATGCAGTGATTCGCTCTCGCTGTCAACAAATTCTGCGTCATACCATTCTTTTGAAAGTGCCATAAAGGTTCTCCTTTGCAACAAAATATTAGATTTATGTCATCTTTCTATTATTATGACATGAATCTGATATTTTTACAATTGATTTAATATAAACGAAAACGGTTAAGGAGTAATATTACAACTGTAAACGAGATATCAAATTAATTCATAAGAAGATATCAAAACAGTTTCTATGGAGGAAATGAAAAATGAAACAGAAAGTGATTAGCACAATGCTGTTACTGTCTATGGGGGCAACACTCCTTGCAGGATGTGGAACAACAGCAGGAAACGGAACAGAAGGTGGAGCTTCTAATGCAGCAGAGGGAAAGGTTATCAATATCTATTCATGGAACGACGAGTTTCGAACAAGAGTTGAGGCTGTTTACCCGGAGGTTAAAGAAACTTCTAAAGATGGTACAATTACATACCTCAAGGATGGTACAGAAATTCATTGGATAGTAAATCCTAATCAGGATGGTGTTTACCAGCAGAAGCTTGATGAAGCTCTTTCAAAACAGGCGGATGCAGCAGCAGATGACAAGATTGATATGTTCTTATCAGAGACAGATTACGTATTCAAATATACAGATAAAGATGCAGACGTAGCAATGCCTCTTAAGGATCTTGGAATTGATTGTGACAAAGAGTTTGCTGATCAGTTCGATTTCACAAGAAAAACAGCTTCTGATTCAGACGGAGTACAGAGAGGTTCAACATGGCAGTGCTGTCCTGGACTTTTAGTTTACCGTCGCGATATTGCAAAGGATGTATTCGGAACAGATGATCCTGAAGCAATCGGTGAGAAGACAAAGGACTGGGATACATTAAAGGCTACAGCAGCGGAACTTAAGGCAAAGGGATACTACACATTATCTTCTTACGCTGATACATTCCGTTTATATGGAAACTCAATCGACAACTCATGGGTACAGCCTGGAGCAGATGAGGTTGTAGTGGATAAGAAGATTACAAACTGGGTAGATGATTCAAAAGAGTGGCTTGATGCAGGATATGTTGATGCTAAAGTTAAAGGCCAGTTTAATGATGACTGGAACAAAGCAATGGGTTCTCAGTCAAAGGTATTTGCATTCCTTTTCCCAGCATGGGGAATCGATTTCACACTTGCACCAAACTGGGATGGAGCAGAAGGATCATGGGCTGTTACAACACCACCACAGGAGTACAACTGGGGCGGATCTTACCTCCACGCAGCAACAGGAACAGATAACCCTAAGCATGTTAAGGATATCATCCTTGCTTTAACAGCAAATAAAGACAACTTACTCAAGATCTCTAAGGATTACTCTGATTTCACAAATACAAAATCAGGAATGAAGGAAGCAGCAAAAGATGATTCATTCGCATCAGACTTCCTTGGCGGACAGAACCCATTTGCTTACTTTGAACCGGTAGCTGAGAATATCAAGATTGTACCTCTTTCAGCATATGATCAGGGATGTGTAGAGCTCATCCAGAACTCATTCAGCGATTACTTACAGGGTAAGGTTGATTATGATAAGGCTAAGAAAAACTTTGAGACAGCAATTAAAGAGCGTTATCCTGATATCGAAAAGGTTACATGGCCGAAATAAGATAAATAAAACACCATGCGGAGCCTTTGGGCTTCGCAGAGGTGACTCTGGTAGAAAGGAATTTGGCTCATGAAGAAGAAAAGAAAGAGCGTAAGTTATGCAAAATGGGGATATATCTTTATTCTTCCGTTTTTCATAACATATTTAATTTTTTCTCTGATTCCGTTAGTAGATACGGTAAGGTTTAGTTTTTTTGAATACTATAGATCCGGAATCAAACAAATAGGACCGAATTTTGTGGGATGGGCTAACTATGCCGAGCTTCTTAAATCGGATATGATCACATATGGTAAGAATACTCTTATCCTCTGGGTTATCGGATTTATTCCACAGATTGTGGTTGCACTTGTTTTAGCAAACTGGTTCACTGATGTCAGATTAAAAATTCACAAATTACAGTTTTTTAAGGTAGTAATTTATCTGCCAAACCTGATCATGGCATCTGCATTTGCACTTTTGTTCTTTACACTGTTCTCGAACAGTGGTCCTGTGAACTCAATCCTGCAGTCTATGGGAGTAATCAGCAAGCCTATCGACTTTATGGGAAGTGTATTTGGAACCAGATCACTCATCGGCTTCATGAACTTCCTTATGTGGTTCGGTAATACGACTATTATGCTCATGGCAGCAGTCATGGGTATCAGTACAGAAGTATTTGAGGCGGCAGATCTGGATGGATGTAATGCATTGCAGAGATTCTTCTATATAACTTTACCGAGTATACGACCAATACTTGCATATACACTCATCACATCAATCATCGGTGGACTCCAGATGTTCGATGTACCTCAGATTCTGACAAACGGACAGGGAAATCCGGACAGAACGTCAATGACACTTATCATGTTCCTGAACAACCACTTAAAGAGTAAGAACTATGGTATGGCCGGAACATTGTCGGTATATCTGTTTATAGTCAGCGCAATTCTGTGCTTCATCGTATACAGAATGACAAATGACAGCGATCCTGACGGATCAAAGGCAGCAGCAAAGCGAGCTGCAAAAGAAGCTAGAAGAAAGAAAAAAGGAGGCGGCTAAATAATGAAACCAAAACATAAAATTAATGTCCGCAGTGTTATAGCGCATATAGTTTTGATATTATTATCATTTTTATGCCTGTTCTTCTTTGTAATACTTATAATCAATGCGACAAGGTCGCATGCACAGCTGCAGAAGGGCTTCTCATTTATCCCGGGCGGGCATTTCCTGGATAATCTGAAATCTGTAGCTAATGACGGATCCTTCCCTATGTTTAGGGGAATAGTAAACAGCCTTATTATATCGGGCTCATGTGCAGTTTTATGTACATATTTTTCATCGCTTACAGCATATGGACTTTATGCTTATGATTTTAAATTAAAGAAAGCTGCATTTACATTTATCATGCGATACTGGTTATGCCGACACAGGTTACTGCGATGGGCTTCCTGCGTTTAATAACAAATATGGGAATGTATGATTCGTGGACTCCACTTATCATTCCATCAATAGCATCGCCGGCGGTATTCTATTTCATGTACAGCTATCTACAGTCATCACTTCCTCTATCACTTGTAGAAGCTGCACGATTGATGGTTCGAATGAGTTTAGGACATTCAACCATATAGTATTGCCGATCATGAAACCTGCAATTGCAGTACAGGCAATTTTTACATTTGTAGGTTCATGGAACAACTACTTCACACCGGCCCTGATCATCCAGTCAAAGAACAAGATGACAGTACCAATTTTGATTGCCACACTTCGAGGAGCGGACTATATGAATTTCGATATGGGAAAAATCTATATGATGATAACAGTAGCTATCGTGCCTATTATTGTTGTATATCTCCTCTTATCAAAATATATTATTGCCGGTGTCACACTTGGAGGCGTGAAGGAGTAAACAATTTAATTAGTTTTAGCATCAGAGCAGATGGCTTACATATATGTTATGTAGGTCATCTGTTTTTAGTATATTGAAATATGAAGTACAGCATATTTTTTATTTAGGAAATATTGTGGCACCTATGCAGTATATCAGCAAAAGAATGCAGCAGAACTTGCAGAATATATCCAGTCAAATATCCTGCCGGATTATGATAATTTTGTCAAAGCAGGAGAACAGTACAATAACGATGCAGTGCATATAAATGATATTGTAGGTAATTTCAATAAGATGTCGTTTGAGCTCAGGCAGAGCATTTTAATAATTAAAGGCTGTTGAATGGCAGAGCGGTGTATGATTGATGATTAAATCGACTTAGACATTAATCGTGACAGATACACAGAAAATATCTATAATTTACATATTCTTGTAGGGAAATTAATTTAGGTTTTACACAATTATATTATACTTAGTATGTATTATAATCTGAAAGCGCATGTGAAAGGAAGGATGGACTTATGAGAAAATATTTATTATCGATTCGTAAAAGCCTTTGGAACTGTAATTGTAGAAGGGGCTATTGTAGATATGATAACTGGGGAAGTATGTTTTTCTACACAAAAGGTTAGATATGCGCCGGTAATTAACGGTAAAAATATATTTACCGATGCATATATTACTAAAAGATATACTATTACTTATGACAAAATTACTGGTAGAATGTCATATAGTATAAATAATGCATCTTATAAATCTAATAGAGGAGATAGTCCGAGCATGATTGTATTGAATGCACAGGTAGCAGAGATGGGAAGTAGATAGTAATGATAGTTATAACACTTCAGCAGTTTTTTGTATTATTATGGATTTTTTGCATAACTAAAGTGATATTACATGGTTTTAGAATCAATATTATAGGAATATCCATAAATAGATATTTTTATGAGTATAACGTAGATGATAAAAATGCGATTAAAGAATATCATAGAGGAAGGGCTGTTAGATCCATTATTATTTTAATTCTTGATTCAATAACATTAGTAATATCATATAAGTATAGTATAGAGATGGCTACTGGATTTATGATAATATCAACTATAGCATCTATAATAATTAAATACATTAAAGATAAAGAATAGTGGTTGTGAGATTATAATACATAACGTAAGTGATTAAATAATAGAGCGTATGCTATATGATATAGTGTACGCTTTAATTATTGTGAGGAATCGTAAGAAATTAAATAATTCTAAAATGATAGATTATAGAATTGGCTCATGGTATAATATAACGAACGTAAAGATATGTGCGTCAAAAGAGATATCATATAGATAAGATTGGAGAAAATACATGAACCCAGCAAGCATAATGAAAATGATGAAAGCAAAAAATACATTTACAGCAAACCACCCAAAGTTTGTATCCTTTTTACAGTATGCATTCGGCAGCGGCATTCCGGCAGACTCTGTTATTGAAATCACAGTTACAAAGCCGGGTCAGGAGCCGGTTACGTCCAATATCAGGGTTTTACAGTCGGATCTCGAACTTTTGGACAGCTTGAAGGATATTAATTAGATATGTTATACCAGATTAAGGATGGGACAGTTTCGGCAGGAGGTCAGACGATTCTGTC